>ERZ1046876.2624-NODE-2624-length-10788-cov-6.349390_pt1 | contig 10788 bp, 8 predicted proteins | sample MGYA00383094_ERZ1046876 | MGnify/ENA primary metagenome ERZ1046876 (study PRJEB29581, sample SAMEA5548364) | metagenome | biome: marine; feature: coastal; material: water | depth 50 m | study: Short-term variability in the microbial, nano- and picoplankton... | reverse complement strand
TTAAAATAAATTAGACATAAAAAAGAAAATGGAATAAAAATTAAATTTAAAAAAACTGGCATTCTTTTTTTTAACTTAAATTCAATCAACTCATCTTGGTTAATTATCAATTCTTTTGACACAAATTCGTATCCTTCCTTATGAATTTTGATTTCTAGTTTTTCTCCAGGTTTTCCAGAAAATGTAAGTTCTGTTCCCACATATCCAAGATTATTAACAATAAAAGATACTTCATCAGTATTTGAGACTCTAATATCAATATTCTTTAAAATTTTAATATCACCCTCAGATCTAGATTCTTTATTTAATAAAATTTGTTTGAGCTCTAATAAAGCTCTTTTAAAACTTTTACAACTATCGTATCTTTTTTTGGGATTCTTTTCCGTTGCTTTCTTTATAATATCATTTACTTTTTTACTTGCGTATGGATATATTTTTTGGATAACATCTAACTCCTCATTTTCAATTTGGGAATAAATTTTAGCTAACGATTGACCTTCGTATGGAGCTTTTCCCGTTAGCATATGCCAAAAAGTTACACCAAGACTATATATGTCAGATTGAACTGTGATTTTTGCATTAGATATATGTTCTGGACTCATATACATTGGAGTTCCTCCAACACTTTGACCTACAACAGTCAAATTTGGGTCATTATTATAATCTTTAGCAATTCCAAAATCTAAAAGTTTTATTTTATCATTTTGATCAATAATTATGTTTGAAGGTTTAATATCTCTATGTACTATATTTAATTTATGAATATGACTAATTCCATCAAGAACTTGTAAAAAAATATCTATAGCTCTTATTTCATTTATGGGTCCACTTACTTTTTTAATATAATCATCAAGTTGATTGCCTTTTAAATATTCCATTATTAAATGATAACCTGAATTATCAACTATGTAATCGAATAAAGTTACAATTGATGAATGACTTAATTGACCTAAGAGCTTAGCTTCTCCAACAAATCTTTCTTTTAAGACTGTATTAGTAATCAAATCAATGTGAAGAGATTTAATAGCAACTTTTCTACCTAGTCTATTATCCTTAGCTAAATAAACTTCACCTTGGGCTCCCTCACCAATTTTTCTTATAATTTCATAATTTTTAAAATCTTTCATTTTTAAATTGAATCTTTTCTTTTTAAAATAAAGTATATCAATATAAACATTATTATTACTAAGGTCATAATAGCAATAAAATCCAAGATAAAACTACCTGAAGAATCAAAATTTTCTTGATAAGAGTTATGAAAAGATATTTTTAATATTTCTATAGCTTTATTTACATTTCCCTCGTGTAATATTTCACTTTGAATATTACCAAAACCTTCTATACCCCATCTTGTAAAAGTTAAATAACTTACTAACTCAACAGTGGAAGAACCTATTTTCGCTACAAGACCCGCTAACATAATTTGTGGTATCAAAATTATAGGAACTACAGCTAAAACTTTTTCAGATGTATCGAATATTGCTGACAACAATAAACCTAAAAAAGTTGAAGAAATAGTTAAAAAAGACATCCATAAAAATGCACCAAAAGGATTATTTAAAGAAATGTCATACGAGGAATTATTATAGTTTACATATAAAATAAAAATAAAAATGAAAGATTGTATAATTGAAAACACTGATAGAACTGTTATTTTTGAAAAAATATAGGGCATTAATTTTAAATTATACATTCTTTCTCTTTTGTATACAGCCAATTCACCTACAATCTCCCTAGCAGCATTAGTTGACCCAAACCAAACTGCAGAGACTGCCATAATAAATAAAACAGATAATTGTATTTCTTTAAATACTAAACATATTAATAATGCAATTATTGGAGCTTGTAAAAGCATTATTGAGGTGTTTACCTTATCATTAGTTTTAATTCTAAAATATCTCATTGTAAGCCAAAAAAATTGTTCAAAAGGATTTTGATTTGATTTATTTGTTAGAATTTTATTATTGTCTTGAGTTTTAGAAACAGGTCTTGGGTTTGCGTACTTATTTACCCATATTTTTGAATCGGGTCCTGAAATTTGTGAAAAAACTGAAACAGCATTTTTTACATTAAAATATTCCTTATACTTTGTTGAATCTCCGTAATAAACAATTTTACCTCCATTGTTATCAGCCATAAATATAACTTCATCCATATAGTCAAGATCTTCAGGTTTATGAGTTACCATAATTACAGTAGTTCCGTTTTCTGAAAGGGATTTAAGAATATTTAGAAAATCTTCAATTGTTTGTGGATCAAGTGGAGAGGTTGGTTCATCCAAAAAAAGAAGCATTGGGTCTGTTAACAGTTCAATTGCTATTGAAACTCTTTTTCTCTGTCCACCACTAATATCAGAAATTAAATTTTTTTTTATGTGACTAATATTTAATTCACTTAAAATTTTATTAATTTTTAATTCAATATCACTTTTACTAATATTTGCAATTCTTAATTTGGCAGCAAAAAAGAGAGATTGCTCAACTGTTAATTGATTATGAACAATATCATCCTGTGGAACATATCCAATTTGAGTTTTTAAATATTCATAATTAGTAATTAAATCTTGATTAAAAATTAAAACATTCCCTTTTGTTGGAGGTGATTCCCCGTTAAGGGACTTTAACAAAGTTGATTTTCCACATCCCGAGGGTCCCATAATTGCAAGTAGTGATTTTGAGGGAACACACAGGTCCATTTTATGTAAAGCTTTTTTTCCGTTTTTTTGATTTGGATATATTTTTTCAATACCGATTGCACTGATTGCTAATTCGTCACTTAAATCTTTAGCTCTTCCATCTATTTTAATCAAATATTTACCTATAAAAATATTATCAATTTTAGAGATAACCTTTGATCCAGTAACTTTAGATCCATTAACATATACTCCGTTAAGAGATCCTAAATCTTTTATTAAAAATTTATCATTTGACAACTTTTTAATTGAAGCATGTTTTCTGCTTACTCTAGTATCATTAATTCTTAAATCACTTAAAGAATCTCTACCAATAGTAATTGAATTTTTATTTTTAAATAATTCAAGAATATTTTTTTGACTATCTAAATCTCTAGATTGTGTGTTTTCAGATCCAACTGAGACTAGAATACCACTTAAACCTGCCAACTGAACTTGATCTTTAATATTTAAATTATAAGTTTTTTCTGATTTTAATTTTATTCCGTTTAAAAAAGTACCATTTGTGCTATTTAAATCAATCAGCTTTAACTCTCCGGAATTACTATAAATTATTTGGCAATGATTCCTAGAAATTCTTTTATTAGAAATTATTAAGTCACAATTTGAACTAGAACCTAGCATTAAAGAAAAATCTTCTTTAATAACAACTTTTTTGAAAAGCTGACTATCCTTATAAAAAAATAGTTTTAGTGATTCTTTTTTCATTGAATTGTTATTTCAAAATTTTTGGAATTAATTATAATTTTTCTAGACAATTGGATTGGAAACTCATTTTCAAAAACCTCAACTATAAAATTAAAATCAATATAAAGATTTAAATCATTTTTTAGCGTTCCAATTAACATCATTGGATCAATACTTAATAAATTTATATTTAGTTTAACTGGAAAATCTGTATTGTTTTTATTCTCAACAGAAATAGTGTTAATGTTTTCAGATCTAGCAATAATCTTAGATTTGTTTAAATCTTTATAGATAACAGAACTAAGTTTATTAATATTAAAATTAAATCCTAAATCATTATAAAAATTTAAAAGAATTTCTAATTGCGCATTAGTAAATTTAATTTTATCTAACTTAACTTCTTTGATTTTGAATACACTATTTGAAATTTGTTCATCAACAAATGAATCCATTATAGTTTTTAAATTAAAAATATAGTCGTATTTAAAATTTATACTTTTATTCAATAATGGAGTTTTCACATACCCTTTTATTAACAGGTTTTTAGAATTGTCTTTAAATAATAACGAATCAATATTTTCAGGATCAAAAAAAATCAGTGCATTTATTTTTTTGCTAGATTTTTTATCGACAATAAATTCTTTATTGATTAAAAATTCTCCAATACTCTTTGAATTAAAAAAAACCTCTGATTTAATTTCTTCAGTTTTTAATTTAAAATTATTTTTATTTTGCAGAATAATATTTGAAGAAAAAACAAGTTTTTCATTTTCTTTTCCTAAAAACACAAAATCTTCAATAGATATTAATTCTGGAGGTTTTATCAAATCCGAACATGAAAGGAGAAATATTGATATAAATAAAAAATAGTAGTATTTCATTATTTATCAGTTACAAATAACATTATAGTTAAATTTTATATGATTCTTAAGACATCTTTTTCTACTACTGGAGTAAGGGTGTGAGTTCATTAAATTATCATATGAATCATACTGTCTTTCATCATTTGCTAGCCTTTGCCAAAAATCAATAGATCTACATGAGTCGTATTTTGAAACTTGAACTAAATCTATTCCAAATAAATCAGCTTGAACTTCTTGTTTTTGATTAAAACTTGGTGGAGTTAAGACTTTTTCTAGTTCTAAAAAAATTTCACCAAATAATCCAAATTCATTTGCAGCTTTTTGTTTTTTAACATAGCTAGTCAAATGTCCAATTTCATTGTGAGCAATTTCATGAGCTAGGACAGCTGCTATCTCAGAACTATTATTGAACCTTTTATAAAATTTTTCAAACACAAAAATTTTTCCACCTGATGTAATTATGTTGTCGGGTTTACCTTTGACATAATAAATTTGATAATCAAATCCTCTTGGATTTGCAATCCTAATAGATAAATCATTTAAAATTTCACTTAAATAATTAACTTCCTTTCCTGATTTTATGACAGTATATTCGCTTTGATATGATTTTAAAAGACTATTACCCATTTTTATTTCATCATTAATAGACACTTTAACATCAGAGAGAAATATTTCGTCTGTGGATCGTTTAAAATCTCCCAAACCATTAATGATGTCATTTTCTGGATTATTATTCAAACAGGTAAAATCATATGTAATATCTGTCCTTTGTTTTTTTTGTGGAGTGAAGTTAGATATTAATGGTTCAACTAAATTTGTATACAAGTTTTCAACTTTATCAATTATGGCAACTGATTCCTTAACTTCTTTAAATTTACTTTTAAAAAAAACTAAAATTATTACTAAAAAAGAAATTATTAAAAGAAATATAAGTTCTTTCATATAATTTTGAACGATATTTTTTGATTTCGGTTCTGAATCATAATCATTTTCTTTAATATCATCTTTTTGTTTTATCTCAGGGCTAATTTCATTATTAGAATCGTTATTGTCTTTCAGATAATTTTTCCAATTAATTAGTGAGTTGCCAGCTTTTAATATATCTAATGAATCGAGTTTCGTAGGCTCATTAATTTTTTTTCCATTTACAGTAGTTCCATTAGCTGAATTTAAATCAGTTACTACTACAAGTCTATCATCTCCAAAAAAAATTTCCAGATGATTTCTTGAAACTGTTGAATCATTTAAAACCTCATCATTCTCATAACCTCTACCTACTTTTATAACTTTCATGATGTAGATATTGGGTTGTTATAATTTAAATCTTTTAAAAATTCGCTGCATGTTTGGTAGCGCAAATTTGGATCCTTTTGAGTTGCTTTATCAACTATTTTCTGAAAATCCTCATTTATAGCTGGATATAAATCCATCATTCTCTTCGTTTTTTTGTATTTAACTTTATCCTCTAATTCTTCATTAGAATTAGCACTATATGGGGATGAACCGCATAGCATCTGATGCATTAATAATCCTAAAGAATAAATATCGGTTCTTTTGTCTAAATTTTTATCAGGATCCAATTGTTCAGGTGCACAATACATCTTTGTATGTTCAAAAACTTTTCTTTTCTCTGTTGAACCTTTGGAAATTCCATAATCAATAACCATAGCTTTATTATTTCTAGTTATTAAAACATTAGAAGGTTTTAAATCCAAATGTAATGCTCCATGTTCATAACCATTTATTGATATATTTTTGTTGTGAGCATAATCGATTGCAGATATAATATCATTTAGTAATTCCAAACATAATTTAGCTGGAATAGGTCCTGTCTCATTATTTATAAAATCCTCTAAAGTGCTTCCTTCAACATAATCCATTACTAAATGAACTCCATTATTAATAATAAATGCATTTAATTTTACAATATTTGGATGTGATAGATCTAGATAAATATTTGCCTCTCTTTTAAAATTTTCAATTAAGTCGTTTCTGTCGTTGTAATTTTTGTGAATTGATTTAATTGCAACAGGTTTTCCAGAATAAAGATCAATAGCTAAGTTAACTACACCAAAGCCGCCCCCGCCTATTCTTTTAATAAATTCATATTGTTTTGAGCCTAAATCTGGATACATCTTTCAATTCGTATTATTTATCTATCTTTTTTTTAGACTCTTTTTTATCTTTTTCTTCATTTTCAGATTCACTATTTTCATTTTTACTAGGCTCGTTATTCTCTTTATTTTTCTCTTGCTTTTCTTTTTTCTTTATTTTCTTCTTATTTTGTTTTTCAACTTTTGAAATGCTATCATTCTTTTTTTCTTCAAAAGCCTTTAATTCCTCTTCTTTTCTTTTTTTCTCCTCGGTCTTCTGTCTTGATATTTCATCTAGTTCCTTTTGTTGTTTTTCGGAAAAAATTATGTCTTGATCATTATTTTCCAAAGTCTGCTCAACATCTTTGGGAAGTATTGTATGATCAACAAGTATTGAGTCTTTTACTAAAATTTTTAAATAATCATCTTTACTTCTTTTATCCTTATTTTTATTCCAATTACTAGATCTACCAAAGTATTCTCTATACTCAACTATAGGCATCAATCTGTCCTCTTTTGAGAAAAAGAAAATTTGAAAACCACCCTCAAAACTAGGTTCTTTTAGTTTAGGAGATTCTTGAACCTTTTTCATAAAATCCTCATGAAAACCATTGATATTCATTGAATCAATATAATTTTCGAATGTCAATTTTATATATTCTTCTTTTAGAACAACAACTTTCGTCGGTTCCTTTTTTGTTTCGTTAGCAAATGGTTTAATTCCAAAATAATAAACTCCTCCAACAATAATTAAAAGAATTATTGATATTAAAATTGCTTTGGTATTAATTAATGAAGATGTTTTTTCTGTTATTCCATCCTGAGTCTGTGTTTGGTTAAAAGAAGGATTGTTTTTACTTACAAAGCCTGAAGTTTTGTGTTCACTTTCAATAACCTCAATTAAATCTGCAGAAATATTATCATGTCCTCCCCCTTCTTCAGCTAATTTTATTAATTTATTAACACATAAATTTAAATCAGAATTATCTCTAATAGTTTTTGCTATTATTTTATCTGTAACAAGTCCTGTTAAACCATCACTACACAATAAGAATTTATCACCTTTTTTGGCTTTTATTGGATCTGATACAATTTCAACTTCAACAGAATCAGCTATTCCTAAAGCTTTAGTTAACTCATTTTTTCTAGGATGTGATTCCATTTCTGCATCCGAAATTTCTCCCTTGTCAACTAATGTTTGAACATACGAATGATCTTTGGTTATACGACAAAGTTTATTTTCTGATAGAATATAACATCTACTATCTCCTACATGGGCAAGATATAAAAGTCCTTCCTTTTCAGCTAAAACAACACATGTAGTTCCCATCCCTGTAAGACTTGGATTAGTTTGAGCTTCACCATAAATCTGAATGTTAGCAAACTCTATTGCTTCCTTTAAAGCAACCTGAACAATTCCGTTTGGATTTCCATTAAAGTATTCACTAATACTGTTAACAGCTGTCTGAGAAGCTTTTGCACCACCTACATGGCCGCCCATACCGTCACAAACAATATAAACTCTTAAGTTGTCTTTTGTAGTAAAATCTCCAATAAAGTCTTCATTGGCAGATCTAACTAATCCAACAACTGATTTTGAAATGTGATTTAATTTCATATTTATTTATAAAAAACTATTGTTACTTCAGTAACTTCGATTATATCTCCATCATTAAGATTTGTACTTACTGAATCTCCTTTAAATAGTGAACCATTAACTAGAGTTCCGTTTGTACTTCCATTATCTGTTAATTTGTAATCATTGCCGTCAAAAGAAATTGTAAAATGATTTCCTGAAATATGTGGATTGTTTATAGTAAGATTATTGCTACTTGATCTTCCAACAGTAAATATTGGCTTATTGACCTCATGGGTTTTTGAATTATTACCTTCGATTAATTTGATAATTGGAAAGTTACCATTTTGAAGCATTTTATTAATCAATTCGTCTTGTGCTTCTTTAGCAAGTTTTTCTATTTCGATTCTTTGTCTTTCACTTTCTTCATTCTTTATTCTATCAATTTCTTTGTTTTGTTTATCAATATCCTCTTGTTGCTGCTCTGTTTTTTTTCTTTGATCTAAAATTTCATTTTCTCTTACCAAAGCTTTCGCTTTGTATGATCTATATATTTTTAAAACTAAGATTATGATTAAAGCAATGATAATAATAGATACAATAATTGAAAGAATTAAGTTTTTTTGAAATTGTGCTATAACCCAATTTCCTGGAGCTTTGTATGATAATTCTTCAACTTGCTCTGAATCAGTTACCTCAAATTGAATTCTATAGTTTTTACCATCATTAATATCATTTTTAGTTAAAAAAGAAAATTCATAATTATTTCCTTTTGATCGTTTTACAAGGTTTTTTGAAATTTGTACAACTCTATTTTCTATCTCACTTTTCTTCTTATTATTTACCCTTTGATTTCCAGAACTTTGAGATAAAACAAATCTTTCACCATATGTGCGCGCTGATAGTGTTGGGATACTAAATTGCTCATCTCTAAATCTATTGTATTTAATTGTATTAATTACAACACCTTTATCCCTTGCCGCGGCAATAACTTCTTCATTAGAAACTTGTTCGAACTTTCTATTGTTATTTCTTTCTTCAGAAATTAATATAATTGCTTTGGGTAAGCTACTATCAAATTTATCCAATAGATCTACACCCTCATTTAAGGCACCGGTTATACTCGAAACGTATTTATTTGTAAAGTCATTGTCTGGAAGTAAAAATTTATTTAAATATGATCTTATCTCATTTATACTATCTGTAAATTTTGGATTAATATCATTTAAAACTTTTGTTTCAGCATTTCTAAGAGCAAACCAAACAAGTTTTACTTTATCTCCCTTATTAATGAATCTTGATAGTGAGTTATTAATTGCAGTAATTGATGTGCCTAACTGTTCAGACCTATCAGAATGTCCAAGGGTTTCAATCATAACCAAAATACACTTATTTTCGTCTGAATATGAAAGTGAATCTTTTAAATGGCTAAACGAAAATGTATCAATAACTTTTAATTGATCCAGTCTTTCTCTTAAAATAAAGTCAGATTTAACTTTTAAATCTGGATCTCTATCATTAATCTGAAAAGAAATTTCTGGAAAGTCAGCTACACTTGTAGAATCATTATAAAAATTTATTTGTGAATATGAAGAAAAGCTAAAAACAAAAACTGCAATTAGAAGAAATAATTTTTTCATAGAAAACGTTTACTGTTTTATAGCAGTTTTAAACAAAAGACTAGTTTTTCCAACTACTATTTCATCACCATCAACTAAAACATTTGACTTATGAGAATCTAAAAGTTCGCCGTTCAGTACAGTACCATTTGTTGACATTTGGTCAGATATTTCAAACTTATCTTTCCTAAACAAAATCACAGCATGTTCAGAAGACACTTCGTTATCTAGTACTGTAATATCACAAGTTGATTTTTTACCTATTAAATTTCTTCCTTCAAATATTTTGTAATCTGTACCAAACTCCTCAATATCAAAAGTGACTAACCATCCCCTTAACTTTCTTTTAGAAATTTGAACCTTATTTGACTTTTCAGAACCATCAGAAACTTTAGTAGGTGTAACAATAGTTCTTGTAGGATCAAAATCTTTTTTAGGAGTACCTAGATTTTCAGATTTTTGATTGCCAAACACAACAGTTCTAGTAGAATTATCTTGATTATCATCTAAAATAGATGTTTTAACAGTTTCAGGAACTTCACTGACTGTACCTTTTGGGCAATATGGACATTCATCCAAACTTTCTTTGTAAAAGTGATTTTTTTCACATTGTTTAAATCCTTTCATTTTTAAAATCTTTTTAATTTAGTAATATTAAGATATGAATTATTTATTACTAAATACAATGTTGATTTATAATCAAAAGAAAATTAAAGTTCAAAAAACATTTCTATATTTAAAAAATGAAGACATTAAAATACTATTATAGACACTTCGGATTCTTTCCCTACGTTTTTGTTTGGTTTTTAAAAAACTGGCTAGATATTCCAAATTATATTTCTTTTCCACTTGGTGTAATAGCTATTTCATGGATAATTTTTGTTATTTATACTGTAGGGTTTAGAGATCAAGGTTAATTATCTTAAAAAGTATTCTAAATTCAGAAAAATTAGATTTAATTATGAAAAAGTTTTTAAAATTAAATTTATTTGTAAAAACAGGATTGTTCACATTAGTTTTAGGAACAGGACCATTATTGGTAATAATAATATTAGATGCGTTAGGAATTGTAAACGCTCCCAATCCAGTCGGTTTTGGAATATTATCATTTATATCATTTTGGCCCGTAATTATGTTAATAATAATTGGAGCATACAAACAATATTTTAATTAGAATGTTTTAAAAATTAAATTTCTCTATCAATAAGATCTGTTACTACATAATATCTTGGGTCATCAATTGATTGTTCAATACTTC
>ERZ1046876.2622-NODE-2622-length-10792-cov-5.226506_pt1 | contig 10792 bp, 23 predicted proteins | sample MGYA00383094_ERZ1046876 | MGnify/ENA primary metagenome ERZ1046876 (study PRJEB29581, sample SAMEA5548364) | metagenome | biome: marine; feature: coastal; material: water | depth 50 m | study: Short-term variability in the microbial, nano- and picoplankton... | reverse complement strand
TCCTACTCGCGGTGAGAGTGATAGTGAACATTGGAAAACATCAAATCTAACTGAAAATAAACAAAACCAAAAAAATAATTAACAAATGAAAAAACGCATAAAGACATTCGAAGACTTCAAGATAAATGAAGGTAAAACAACAGACGGATTAAGCAAAGACGCAATGAAGCTCTTTTATGATTTAGAAGGTAAAGTAGGATTTTGCAGAACATGTACTATTACAAATTACAATATGATTGATCCAGCTATAAAAGATCATAAGCTATATAAAAAGATATCTCCTAGAGATATGAGAATCTTAGGCGATGCATTAGGTAATGTAATGAGATTTGCAATTGAGATGGAGAGATAATTTTTATTTACATACAAACTAAAAAAGACCACTCTATGAGTGGCTTTTTAGTCTTATAGCTTTTATTCCGATTTAATAAACTTATTAGCAACTGACCAAGGTTCTTCAGCCCAAAGGTTAATTGCAATAGCACCTCTTCTCCCTTTAGTTACAGGTGACACACAGTGTGCGACATCACCAGGATTAAATATTACTAATCGGTTAGGTCTGGTTTTTATTACCTCAGGTGTTTTATTTTCTCCTTCAGTATAAATCAAAAGATCACCACCAGTAAAGTCAAATCCTTCAGGGTAATATACACAGCCTAAAACCGGCTTAAGAGGTATACCATCATAATCTTTGTTTTCTTTTCTATAAGCAACATCATCATCATAATGCATTTCTAAATTATCTTTAAAAACTACATCATCTTTATGATTACCTGTTGCTTCTTGTAAACCAGTCCAGTATTCAAAACCATCCAATTCTAAATTTATTCTTAGAGGAAGTTTTTCGTTAAAGATGTAATTTGCCAATTCTTGTTTAATATTACATGGCTCTTTATCCCACCATCCCTTCCAATACCTATATACGCCTGGATCATTAAAAAATGTTTTGTCATTTTTTATTTTGTCTAATAAGAATCGGTCTGTTATGAAGTTATCAAATACTGCTATCATGATTTATTTTTAAATTATTTTACGTAAGAGTATTTAGAGTTGAGGTAAATAGCTACTAGTTGTTGGTCAGTAAGGTCATCGAAAATAGATGGATTAGTGTCGATCATATTTTGGATGTTTTTTTCGTCGGCTTGGGTAAGGAATGAAAATCTAGTCATATTGTTTATTTAAATAATTTTTCAAGATCGTTTTTCTTGATTACTTGTTTTAGCATCTTAACATAGTTTGTTGCTTCTGCATAACTTGCACCTAAGTATTCAAAGTATTCATCTTCTGAATCTAGCTTACTTAAGTACCTACATTGATAAAACGCATAGTCATATACTGATTCTCTCCAATGATTATAGTATGCATGATTTCTTGAAGTACCGCCAGCTGTGGTAATCCTACGCCTTGCTTGCTTCATACCAAAGAGGTTATGGTTCTCCAAAAAGATATCACTTTTCCAATGACCGGTTTCTAAAATAGATTGGGCCATAACTATATGTGGGTAGTCAACATTAAGATCATTTAACATAGATACTAACCTATCCTGTGAAAAGGTATCTACTTCAGCAATAAAAACCTGTGTTTCACCTTCCTGTAAATTTTCAATAATTACTTCTTTTGCTGTACTCCTACCTATAGAAAATCCAATAATAGCAATCAGTAATAAAATTGATAAAAGATAAAGAACCCATGTCTTTATACATAACTCACTATACATTAATTTTTCTTTGTCGTATTTGAATATCATATATTTTTTTTAAGTTAAACAAAATAGCATTAAAGAAAAATACCCCAATGCTATAATTAGAAAAATATCTATTGATTCTAATTTGGTTAAAAATCCTTTCATGATTATTTAGATAAAAACATCCATAGTACTATGTATACCCAGAATGCTGCAGGTATAAAAAATAAAAATCCAACCCTCCATAAAATAGAAGGTAATCCTGACCACTCTCCTAGCCCTTGGCATACACCACCGATGTATCCATTTCCTCTGTATAATTTATTTGCCATATTTAATTTTTTAAAATTTACCTTCTGCTACTTGAAAACAATCAAGTCCGTTTTCTCTCCACATCTTAACTACTTTTTCTCTATCATCAAAGACACAAAGAATATCATTTTTCTTTTCGCCTTCAAATAATAAATCTAACCAGTGTTTCTTTAGCTTATCATCTGGCATCCACTTAAATGGATGACCGGTTGGTCTCATTTTTAATACATCAAATGGAACATCAAATTTATTTAACCATTCCTTAGTAGTATCTTTAGTAGCTTTACTCCTCCCACTGAAAATTACAATATGATGACCGGCAGCTTTCAGTATTTTAGCCATGTGAATAACTGGCCAGTTTGGTTTATCTAAACTAATGTTATTAGGATCAAAGAATTTATCCCAATCCATTTTACCGTCATCTTTTGTAGACAATTGTCGTCTTTCTTCAATGTCAGCCAAAGTACCATCCAAATCAAAGATAACAGTATTAGCTGTACCGTCTAATTCAAATTCGTTAATGTCTAATTTAATTTCCATAATTTATTAATTTATTTAAATATAACAAATCTATTTATAAAGTGAAAGTTTTTTAAGATCTTTTTTCTTCATCAGATCTAAGGCTCTGTATATAAATAGCCTTTTGTTTTTGGAGTCTTCTAACCTGAGATGGTTTTGTAAAATGTTTTCTATCCTTAAGTTGAGATCTTAGCTTAGTTCTTTTTTGCTTTATCTTATACCTCTTAAGCATTCTATCAATAGATTCTTTTTCATTGCGTTTTATGATTATCATATAGTATATATTTTGTTGTGCCGCAGGGGCTCGAACCCCGACTCTTCTGTACCAAAAACAGACGTGTTGCCAGTTACACCACAGCACATGGTAATTACTTACCTATTGTCTTTTACAATTAACCTAGCTATAGTGCCTTCTAAATTTTCAATTTTTTTACTAAGGGTATTATGAAGATTATCAATTCTTGAATCAATCAATCTACCTAAGCCTTCAGATTCAGCTCCAAAGTTTGTTTCTAGTCTTTCAACCTCTGCCTCAGTAAAGTATTGTAATTTTTCTAACTCATCAGAAAAATCATCAGCAGTATCGCCGATGTAATCTTCCATGTCATTACCAGAAAATTCAATTTCTGAAATTTTGTTCCAAACCTTAACCATACCAAAAATCCCTATAACTATAAGAACCGATAGTATACCTAAAGTGTAATAAAATATTTCCATTTGTTGTTTGTTTTTTTAAAATAAAGTTAGTTCCTTATTTATTATTATATACCTAAATGATGAATAGTTTAAGCACAAAAAAACCCAGGGTCCTAGAATCCTGGGTTTTAATATTAATATAAAGTTGGTTTAGAATTTCAATCCAAATCCAATCTGTAAGTTAGTTGTTTCCATTCCTAGATCATAAACGATCTTAGGATCTACAAACATAGATCCTTTGTGGAATTCAAACATTCTACCTACACCTAATTGAGCTTGATCAAAATCAAAATCATTTAGTGCAACATATCCAAAAAATCCTTTATGGAAATATCTTCCTTCTAGACCTAATGTCATGTCCTCTGTTGAATCAGCTTGAGAAAGACTCATGCCGACCATGTACTTATCAGAGAATGCGTATCCGATTGTTGGTTGGATTGATAATTCAGTCCATGCAGTATTAGTAAAATCACTAGTACCTACATACCAATCACCTTTTGTGTTCTGTGCGTTTGCGCCAATGCTTACTAGTGCTATTAGAGCGAGTGTTAAAATAAAATTTTTCATTTTTAAAATTTGTTTTTGTTTTTGTTATTATTAATTAATTATTGTCACTTTTTAAAACACTTAAATATAATGAGAATGAATCTAGTAATTGAATTCCATAAATTTTTAAGTGAGTGGCCATGAACAGAAGTGTTCATAGTTTTTCTATTATTTTTTTGTTATACTAATTATATAGCATTAAATAAAATTGTTTCAGAATTAGTCATTATCTATTTGAACTACTGATCCTGAAGGTATGTCTGTGTTTGCCGGTACAAATACGCCTTTTGCAATTGTTACATTATCTCCAATAGTTACACCATCTTCAATTGTACAGTTAATATCAATAACAGTACCTGCCCCAATATAAACCTGGTCACCTATAACAGAACCTGGTCTAATTAAAGAACAGCACCCAACGATTAATCCTTTTCCAACTGTTACATCGTCTAAATTATTGCAGCCTTTAAAAAATGTATTCATAGAAGAGCTACTTAATTCAGTATTCATAACGGATAATCTGTCATCTCCAGATTCTAAAGCAATAACCCAATCATCATTACCTGCTTGTGGATAATTATCTTTATCAAATAATTGGTAAGAGTTTTTAGGCATTAAAGATACAATTTTTAAATACCAATCATCACCTGGTGTATAATAAACGTTTAACATATTTCTAGTTGATTTTTTTATATATTTAGTTAGTGTAAGTTATATCTACATTTCCAGCCGTAGTATCAGTTACCCAATAAGGTGGTGGTGCGGTAACACTTTGTAGATAAATGTCTTTGGATTCATTTTTCATCTCCGCTAATTCTACATCGGTTGCAAATGGTTCAGGTGTATCTTCATTCTTATAAAATTCAGCTAACTCTTCTTCGGTCATAGAATACAACATATCATTTAAAACCATGTCTAACGCATGCGATTCATCAAACTCTTCTTTTGGTTCATGACGATCTACGTAAGGGTCGTGCTTAGGTCTTTTTTGAACATAGAGTAAATTGCTTCCTACTAGTTCAGCTTCTAAAATACCATCCACATAAATTTCTTTTACTGTATTGTATGGAAGTGATACTGAGTTTAATTCTTGATATAAGTCTGATTGAGCTGAGATGATTTTTGCCACATACGCTTTAGTGTATTTGACATCATACTCAGAAACTTTACCGTTTAGCGTAATTGTTTTTACTTTTGTCATTGATATTGATTTATTAAAAAAAGGAAGACGATGCGAAAGGATTTGAGAATACCTTTATTAACGAAAGCTGCTTTATATTAGACTACCACTCTTTGGACTGCCGTCCTATTACTTAATTAAACCGGCCGAGGTTCAATCATCGTAATTGATTATCATAATCTTCAAGTGTACCTTACGCCACATACTCTTTGCGTTGTTCAGTCATTAACCAGGGTTTAGCTGTACGCCTACCTGGAAGTCTTTGCAAAATCTCTGTTAGATTTTTAATGCGTTAAACCTTTAGCTCTGGTGATTAGCCAGTTCTGAATTTCTCATTTGAGATATCAGTGAACCATCATTCTAGCCAAGTGCCTTATTCCCTTTTGCTCAGGAATTTTTCAGCAACGCATCTACACATAATTGGAATAATCATTTAGGAGCTACCTAAAGTTTTCCGTTCTGTGCCTTCCTATAATTTTAAAGAACGTTTTAATTCGTTTGAATTTATTATTATATACTTAGTTTAAAAATAGTTTCACTATTCAGAAGTATTAATTATACCGCCTATGATTTTAGTATCTGCTAAATGATCAAATTTACCATAAGTATTAATTCTATATCCTGTTTCAATAGGTGAAAAGGATTGAATACATAGCCCATCAAACTCATCACTAAAAAAGTTACCTAAATCCATGTGTTCATTTAAGTAAGGTCCACCACTCGGATCTACCATGCTAATCCATGGATTTGATTTTACGAGATTCTGATATTGTTTTGCAATAACACCAGGTCCTACATACCGATCATTTTCATCATAAACAGATTCATGAATTGCTTCTTTGAAATCTTCAATGTGCATTGGAGGAATTCCCATGCTTGAACTATCTTTACAATAATTCTGATAAGCTAATTTGTAATCGTTAGAACTTCCGATCCTATGGTATGTAAAATCACCTTCCCATAGAACACTGTTGTCTTCTTGCTTTGTGAACGTAAATACGTCACCATATCTATTTTTATATTCTACCATATCTTTATTTTACTAAGGGTGAACCCGATAGGATTCGAACCTATGACCGTCGCCTTAGAAGGGCGATGCTCTATCCAGCTGAGCTACGAGTCCATGTTATTTTTTATTCTATCTCTCCGTTACTCCATGCTTCATAAACTATTTCCATAATACCTGTTTCGGTATCAGCTTCTTCCCATCCAGTAGATTCATTCCATATAAAGAATTCGGTACTCTTCGGAGTTTCAGCAATTCTTACTGATAGGTTTTCTCCATTTACTTCAAGATCGTATTCATTAGTGGTTGCCCACCATACTTCATCTTTGCTTTTTACATCAACAGTATTTTCCATGATTACAGTTTCTTTAAGGTTTCATCTTTCATACTAACGGTCTTGTCATAATACCTTTCGCCACAGATAGCATCCTTGTATTGTTCAGCCCAGTCTGGTCGAATTGAATAACCGTTTGCATTAGTTCCAATAACCCTTCCTTTTTCAAGTTTGTCTCTGAACACCGGAAGTACATTACCATCACGATCAGTTTTACCTTCAGGGTGTGGTACACATGTCATTGGCCTGATCCATGAAACTTTGTCTCCTACTTTTAATTCTACGTTTGTCATTTTTAATTATTTAAAGATTAGTACCGCTGGGCGGAGTCGAACCGCCACGGGCTTTCAGCCCAACAGATTTTAAGTCTGTCATGTCTACCAATTCCATCACAACGGCATTCGTTTTTACTTCTTCTTTTTATTGTTAGGGTTTACTGTGTTCTTATTAAACATAATTGAAAATAATACATTTAATCCGAAGGCTTGCCAGAATCCAATAGGATTAACAGCATCTATAGCCGGTACGAGGCATGCATTCCAGAGCCATTGTGTAGGCCATGCTAATATCAATGCCAAAATCACAAGGCCTAGTATAAGTAAAAAGGCGAATGCGAAGGGTGCGGTAATTTTATTCATATTTGTTATATTGTTTATAGTATAATTATAATAGGTTAGAATGGATTCTGAAAGTGTTTATTGAAAAACTTTTCTATTCTTCATCATTATAAAGACCCCACATAAATATAACTAAAAAGAAAGGCCAGGCTATGAACCAAAAAAGCCTTTCAAAATTAGTAGGCGGTTTCATGTCTAATCTATCAAAGAGTATATCAAAACATAACCCACACATTATACCTATTCCAATATAAATAAGTAACCAGTTAGTTAGCATTGATTAATTCTTTAATTTGTTTATCTTCTACCATTCCAATCTTTTTACCTTTAATCTCTCCATCTTCAAAATAGATAAGAGTAGGAATACTTCTAATACCGTATTCTTTAGCAAGATCAGATTCTTCGTCTACATTACAAAAGACAACTTCTATATCTGGATTGTCAGTAGCAAATTTCTCAAGTTTAGGTTTCATTACTTTACACGGTCCACACCATGATGCCCAAAAGTCTACTAATACCTTAGGTCCTTTTAAATCTTCTTTTGTCATAATAAGTTTTTGTTTCTTTATTTATACTGGCGGATCAAGACGTACATTAGTATACATATCATTACCTAGTATATGATTAAGTGTTGGAGCAGGTATTCCTATTCCTACATAAGGCTCAAGTTTTCCCATAGCTTCAGTAATGTCCTTTGCTATAATATTGATTTGCTTTTGAGTACCATTGTCTAAATAGTCACATTCATAGATGAGGTGATCTTTAATCTTAGAAGTTTCAATTACTTCAATACTTAGAACTATAGTTTGCCTTTCAATATTGTTTAACGAATTTATCAAATCGTTTTTCTTTCTTAGGTATTTTTTCTTTAACATATCAATTTACTTTTTAGATGAATTAGGAAATTTTCCGTAGTTACCCATATGAGTACGTACTTCATGTGTAGGGTAATTTTCTTCTCTCTGTTTTTTACTAGAATAAAATATATTCCAAAGAGTAAAGTACATGTACACGGCAAAGATCATTCCACCTATAAGGAAAAAGCCTAAACTCATCTTCCTTGTCTTTGGTGAATAGCGATTGCAAATAATAAAATAGTTCCTGGCCAGTGAGCAGAGTATTGTGCTTCTTCTAGATTACCAGTCATTCCTAATCCTACAGAATAAACTAAGCAGATAAAAGCTAAGATAATAGGATACCATTGTTGAATAAATTTTTTCATAATTGTTATTGTTTATTATTATATTGCAAATTTGTATTTTGTTTACGGTCGGCCGAGAGAGACTTGAACTCTCATGTAACCAATTACTCTTTCTACAAGGTATAAGCTTGAGGAGATACCGGCCGATGCTTTAGTTAACCTACAGCGGTTACTATAACAGAAGAGTCCATCGCGGTAAACTCTCCACCGTCAAATATCTGACAGTATGTTAAACTGCCTCTTTGTTTGTTTACCAGGAAGGTGTTGTATCTGGTGTTAGTAGATATAGTAAACACGGAGCCAGGGAGGAGGCGCCACAATTTGTATTGGTTACCCTTTACGGGTTCTTTGATCGTCCAGTCTTTAATGTTTCGTGACATGGTTTTGTAATTAAAATGTTTATATAAAATGTAGGGTTGTTTTCTGAGTTCTTAGATGGTCGGCACATTATTCAAATGGCGGTCGCACATTCTGACTAGTCGCACATAGTTCCGCTAGTTCAGCCAGTTAGCCCACGAGGTGTCTAAGCCAAAGATATGACAGAACGCCACCGCAAAAGCAAAGCCAAGTGTTAGTAGTAAAAATCCAATTGCACCATGACCAATACAATAGAGGCATAGTTCAGTAGTTCTTTTAATCTTTCTAATCTTCATATTCATCGTTCCATTTATTATTATATAGCATCAGTATCAGATTGTTTAAACGCATTACCTAATTTTTTTTCTGCCTTAATCTTAGCCACATCTTCCTCTAAATCATCATAACCTTCGATATAGTCTGGATCCGTAACAGGAATATACTCTGAGAAATCTATATGGACCATAGTAGGACAAACCTTTGGAATAACAAACGCGAGAAACTCAAATCCGTTACCCCATTCTGGCTGTCGGTCCTTCGCGTAGTCAAAGGATTCATTAGTAAATCCGAGTGGCGTGGCGTTACCGTAGTATGTCGCGTTTAGACCATCAGCCTCGTAATGACCACCAGACTCGCCGCAATGGCAGGTCTTGGTAGTATACGATAGACTGAAAATATCTTTGCAGGTATTACAGTGTAGTAGCTTCATGTTTACGAGTAGATAAATTTATGTAGTTCCTTAAGTCCTTTGAGTACTACTAGACTAGCCATGAGTACTACAATTAAGTTAGCACTTGTACTGATTGCGGATAAGGACTCCGCAATGGATGCTAGAGCATCTGCTTGGTTTGTTGAAATGTCATTTAGGAATTTGTCCATTTGTAGTTATTTTGTTATTATAATAAAAATATAACAGGTACCCTAAGTATCTGAAAGTTTCTGGAGCTCTTTTTTTACAGGATGAAAAAATTTCTGGACTAGACTTGGCAATTATAGACATGTTTCTTAGACTCACATTCTAGAAACTAGCAAATTTTCTGGCTAGAATTTTTGTGTGGGCTAGAACTCATGAGCCAGTTTGACCTAAAAAGCATCAAGCGAAAAATACATTTGAAGGGTATTATTCTCTAAGGGTACTATGTAGACCACAATAGCAATCAATGACTAGCAAGGACCACCATGTACTACTAGACCTGTACCACCACTACCAGACCAGATAGACCACCATTGACTAACCATGTACTACTACCACTACCATGTACTACCATGTACTACTAGCTCTAGTACCTGCTAGGGCTGCTCTAGGGCGGATATAGCTTGTATTACCCTATATACCGTCTACAGGGATTATTCAATAGATTATGCCCTAGGGATGGTTGTAGCAAGCTGTGGACTGGTTTTGTGGTTTTTGACAAAGCACTGAACTAGCTGCACTGTGGAGGACTATCTCCTGTAGGGCCGATATATCACCATATAGGCTATATTATGTGTCTAGAAGGTGCTCTAGAGTGCTATTTGTGTGTATATATGTGAAATAATGGGCTATATATGGGCTCTAGAGGGCCGTTCTAGAGGCTATGGCTAGCAGGACCCAGATATAATGCCCTAAATGTGGGTAAAAATCGTCATAATATAGGCATATTTACCTCCTCCTGCTAGAGCACTCTAGAATGTGTGAGTTTTTAAGCACTAAAAAGGGCAGCCTTGTCTGAATACAGATTTATGGCTGCCCTATAACCAGGGAGAAAAACGGAAATTTAAAACCGTGGTTTATTTCATAATCAATTGATGAGGTAATTGCAATACTGCCCGATGGAACGGGTAAAACCACCTAAGGTAGTATTGCAATTGTATACTATGCTTCTCCTCGGACTCTTGCCGATTCTGAAGTTGTTAGTAAATCTCTAGTAGCAAAAGGATTGATATCCAATACTCCTTCTGTATCGTATTGCTTTTTACAGAGTATGTTACCAGCGGTTACCATTAGATTCCCCATTTTACCTTCGTTTATATTAAACTTAGTATCGTTAGAGGCAAAATTGGTCATACCATTTACTAGATCCCAAACAGACATACCTGATTTAGCATTTTTCATTTGAGCCTTTGTAAAGGTATTTGGATCAGCACCTAATTGGCTATACGCCTTGAATGCTCTTTCTACCGGAATGTATTTCTGTACATAATCGTAATCTACTTTTTTATCCAAGGATAGTATTGAACTAGCAGCTCTTTGCATTTCCGCTAAACTAGCATCTGTATTATTAGCCTTTTTGATATTGTCGGCTAATCCTACTGGTTGGAAGTTAGTAGATGCCATTCGGATCATATGTTCATTAAACT
>ERZ1046876.2614-NODE-2614-length-10816-cov-5.858192_pt1 | contig 10816 bp, 15 predicted proteins | sample MGYA00383094_ERZ1046876 | MGnify/ENA primary metagenome ERZ1046876 (study PRJEB29581, sample SAMEA5548364) | metagenome | biome: marine; feature: coastal; material: water | depth 50 m | study: Short-term variability in the microbial, nano- and picoplankton... | reverse complement strand
GTTATATCTTTAAATGGTAGACTCTGTGTATAGTCAAAAAATTCTTGCGTTTCGTTTCTCATATTTTTAGCCACTCATCTAATAAGGGCACCTTTTTGTTGTCTTTTCTACCAAACCATAGACTAGGTGTGGTTTCAAGATTTAATCGTTTACAGATATCATCTGCTGTACCTCTATATTTATCATAGAAATATGAGGGCGAAAATGACATTAATTGATTAACTAAATCAACGCCAGCCAAATTAACATATGCTTCTTTCTTATACATTTCTAAAGTGTTAATAGGTTTTTTAGAGAATAGTATGCCTACTCTATGATATTGTATACCAAACATCTTACTAAAACTAAATGCCACATAACCTACTTTACTTAAATCGTATGTCTTCTTTAGGCCACTACCACCTGCCCATGCCATATCTACAAATGTGTTTTGTTTTAGTAAATTTTGTGTTTGTGGGTGTTCGTCTGCTGTGTCATAAAATGGTAGACTGATAAAGGGTGTTCTATTTTTATTCATAATGCCGGCTTTTGTAAGCATTATATACTGAGCAATGTAACCTGGATAATCATCTGATATAACTTCAGGTCTTAAACGGTGTTCAGTTATTGCCATACTGATAGCCTCTGATACACCATTTGTAATATAGACATGTTTAAAATCTCTTAGACCTTTTACTTTAAAATGACCTTTATTAAACCATGATATAAAGTTTTCTATAAATCTATCTTGTACACCGTGTTTATCTTTTATCAAATTATCATGGTTGTATATCTTAGAGTAGTAATGGCCGATTACTCTTTTAACTTCTGGAAATTGTATAGTATATGAAGGAGTTAAATACATTCTTTTATTGCCCTTTCAAATAAATCAAAGTCATCATCATTAATAATGTAAGGTAAACAAAATACGGCAGTAGATACATTCTCTGAACCGTCTTCTAATATAAAACCTTGTTCTCGCATTTTCTTAATAAATGTCAATGATTGTTTTGGTGTTTCAAAGTCAATTGCACCCATGCAACCGAACTGTCTTGTCGCTAAGTCTGTTTGTTTATGATTTAATTCTATCTTATCTAATTCTTTTAATGTTTCTAATGCAGCTGCACAACCAACAGGATGTCCTGAGTATGTAAAACCGTGATTAAACATTTTAATATTCTTTTCTATTCTTTCATTTATTAGACACGCACCCATAGGAAAATATCCGTTTGTGATACCTTTACCTAATACTATCATGTCAGGTTCAAAGTTTAGTTTTTCAAATGCAAACATACTACCTAGTTTACCAAAACCTGTTACAGTTTCATCAAATATAACTACACCACCTTTTTGTTGGTATTCTTTTAGAACTGTAAATATTTCAGGTTCCCAATCATAGACACCACCAGCACCTATGACCGGTTCTATAATTACAAAAGACATATCATATAAACCTTTACATATACTTACTAAGTCATCTACATTCTCAAACTTATGTACACTCATAGGATTTTGTATACCCCAAAACTTATTAATATCTTGGTCACTAGCATTGGCACTTAGTATTGTAGAACCATGATAACTATGTTTACCACATACTGCAATCTCTTTACCTGTTAACTTAATAGCAGTTTCTACGGCTGCACTTCCACTATTTGTAAAATAAACTCTACTCATTTTTGTTCTTTTACAAATTTCATTGGCATATTTTTCAGCAATCTCACTATGATAACCAGAAAAGTTACTTGCATATGGTAACTTGACTAGTTGTGACATCATAGATTGTTTGATGTTTTCATTTGAATAACCAAGAGGCACATTCCACAGACCAGACATTGTGTCTTTATAAACTTTGCCATCTTTAGTTAGTAATTCATAATACTTGGCTGATATAACTTGTTCAGCCTCTGAATATATCTTACTAAAACTTAATATTTCTTTTGTCGCCATAATAAAAATACTTCCCTATCGTTTATTTTTCCTGTGTCTTTAACTTCAAAACCTAATCGTTTATTAAATTTTAAATACTTTTCATCACATAAAGACCAATTTGTTTTCCATATAATATTACTATCAAGATATCTACCTAGTTTTATACCTACACCAGGTTTACTAGATATCAAATAACCATCATAAATTTCATCACCACTTATATTATACCAATACACACCTTTTAATTCTTTATCAAAGTAACCTAGCCATTTACCTGCACCTCTATAAAATTGTTTAAGTTGAGGCCATTTATTTGCAAGAACAATTAGATGTTTTCTCCATAAATGAAAGTCTTTATGCCATTCATCTTTATGATTTTGTTTCTTAACAAATTCTAATGCCTCTAACTCTGTAATATGTTTTATTTCCATAACAATAAATTGTGTATCTGTTCAATTGATTCTTTGCAACATTTTATATTCATTACTAACATTGTACTATCATCTGAAAAAGAAAAGATAGTATGTTTTTTATTAGTGTTTAAAAAGTATGTATATCCTCTGTTAAAATTTAATAGTTTATCTTCATATACAAAATAAAGAAAACTAGGATTGCACTTTTTAATTGGTACTATTAATCTGATAAACTTTTGTTCACCAAACTTGTAACTATCTATATGTGGTGGAAAGTATCCCCCTTTTTTAAAATTAAGAAAGTGTGTTCTACATAACCATGGTTTCCATGGGTCAACTAATTTTTGAACTTCTTTACTTTTATGATAAACATTTGTTAATGTGGTAAAACTATCTTCATCAATAACCTCACCGGATTCTTTAGATAATTCGTATAATGAATCTAAATCATAACCATCTAGTTTACCGTCTTTACTTGTAACACTTAAACCATATCTGTTAATATCTTTTCTAGGATTATATTTTATCCATTCAAACTCTTTAATCTCTTCTAACAATTTTTTTGAATTGCAAGAATTATTTAATTGTATGAAATCACCGTAAGATAATAAATCGTTATACATTATGCACCTATAATCATAAATCTTTTGAAACCATCACATTGTAAACTACCTTTGTAATGTATCATTTTTAACTTTGTTTTATCTGCAAATTCATTTTCATCTTTTACACAATTAATATGTTCTGGTAAAGATGTATAATTGTTTGATTGTAAAATTACGATAGACTCATCTTTTCTTCTTCTACCAATAAATTCATTTAAGACATCTTGTTCTATGTGTTCACATGAAGTACAGATAATTACATCATGTTTTTTGACACTACGATAATCTTTCATATCATAAGTTTTAAACTTAACTTTAGGATACAACTTTTTACCTATATCAACACAATTTTTATCCATGTCAAAAGACATAACTTCTCCATGGTCTAATAACTTATTTGCCAAATTGCCATACCAACCTGCAGCCACCAAAAATCTTGGTTTCTCAAATAGTTGAAAGTATTTAATTGATTCTGATACCAACCAGGTCTTACTGACCTCTTGGTTAGGATTTAGCGAGTTAACAATAGACTTGACCTTTTGGTCATCACTAATTTTAGATATCGCCTTCAACATACTATAATCAAACATACCTATATTTATAACGGATAAATAATACTGATATGATGAAAGATAATGGAAGTTACTGCCCTCTGATTTTTAACGAAATATACGCTGATAGTTCCGGCGAATATCGTTTATGTTGCCACGCAAGGTCAACTGAAACCTCAAAGAAGTACAAATCTCAAACACATAAACCATTTGAATATTTTAACTCTCCAGAAATGGAAGATAAAAGAGATAAAGTATTAAGTGGTACAAAACTACCAGAATGTGATACTTGTTATAGACAAGAAGAAGTTAATCCTGAAGGTGAATCCTACAGACAAAGAAAATTAAGACAATATCAATATGATATGCCGACTCATGTAGATAAAGTCAATCTTAAATTAAGAATTAATGGCACATATTGTAATTTAAGTTGTTATATGTGTATACCTTACAATTCATCCACTAGAAGAAATGAAATGAATAAAATCTATCCTGAGGGGTGGGATTTCTTTTCATCAAGCAAATTTGAATCAGTCAAACATAAAGAATATGATATGATTGTAAATGATATTATTGACAATATTGAAAAGGTAAACAAAATTCATATCACAGGTGGCGAACCACTACAGTTACCTAAACATTGGGAACTAATAGAAAGAATACCATCTGAACATGCAAAAAATATAGAGTTAGTATATGACACTAACTTAACCGAATTGAGATATAAAAATCATTCTGTATTTGAAATAGAAGATAAATTTAAGAGTGTTATATGGGGTGTATCATGCGACCACTATCAAGATAAGTTATCGTGGATAAGATATCCTTTACAGGTTGAACAGTTTGAAAAGAACCTAAAAGAAATGCTTAATAATGGTTTTAGAATTGATTTAAATTGTACAATATCAATATTAAACATATTTGACTTATGGGATATTTACAAATATTATAGAAATAATTTTGGTCTACATATGAACTTTAATAGTATAGTGAGTACGCCTCGTTTTTTATCTATTAAAAACTTACCAAGAAAAACAAAAGTTAAATTACTAGAATATTATAAAATGCCTTTATTTGATAATAGAGGTATAGATAGATTTCAGTTGATAAGAACACACCTAAAATTAGATGGTGATGAAACTTTACTAAACCAAGCATTTGATTATATTGAAAAGTTATCTGCAAACAGAAACTTTGATTGGAAAAAATTATGGCCAGATTTCCTAAAATAAACCTTGACATAACACATAGATGTACTTTACAATGTCAAAGATGTAATAGAGCCGTATTTGCAGCTAGAGGTCAAAAGGTACCTGGTGAAGATTTATCAATAGAAAATTTTAAAAAAATACTTGCCTTTTTTAAAGAAATTTACTTTTGTGGTCAAATATCAGACCCTATATTTCATCCTAAATTTATAGAATTTTTAAAGTTGTGTAAAGATACTCACAATGTTATTATTCATACAGCTGCTTCTCATAAAAAAGAAAGTTGGTATAAAGAGGCTTTTGAAGCAAATAAAAATGCATTATGGACTTTTGGTATTGACGGATTGCCAAAAGATAGTCACAAGTATAGAATAAATCAAGATGGTGAAAAATTATTTAAAATGATGTGTATGGCTTCAGACATGGGGTTATGGGTAAAATGGCAATACATAGTTTTTAAGTACAATGAAAATGATATTGAAACAGCTAGAGAAATGGCCAAGAAACATAACATTATATTTGAAGTACAGAAATCATCAAGATTTTTTAGTGAAGATGATTTGAAACCAACTAATAGAGATTATTATATTGAAAGAAAAGAGTATGACCAAAATATATCCAAGATGTGAAAAAGGTAGTAATGGTAAAGACTACGCTTTATCTGCTAAAGGTTATCTATTACCATGTTGTTGGTGTGATACAATTACGGTTGATAAAGACCCTCAATTAAAAAAATTATTTAATAAAAAATTACATATTGATAATAATGATAGTGTGGAAGAAATACTATTATCAGATGAATGGTTAGATTTTAAAAGGTCAATAACAAAAGATTATGATGAAGCACCAGATGTTTGCAAAAGATATTGTGGTAATAAAAATCAAATAAAAGGTGTTGTAGATGATTAAAATTTTTACGGTATATTTTGAAGGTAAGTATAGACCAGATTATGTGACAAAACTATATCATAGTTTAAAAAGAAATTGTAAAGTGCCTTTTGAGTTTATTTGTTTAAGTGACACAAAAGAAGTAGAAGCTGATAGAATAATTATGTTGCCAAAGTGGTCTGATATAAAAATACATTGGCACAAATTAAAATTCTTTAGTCCTTTATTTGGTGGTCAGCAACCAGGTGATGAGATTATAGTTATGGACATTGACCAAATTATTGTAGGTGATATTACGGATATGATTAACTATCCTGTAGAAGAAAATGAATTAGTATCTTATAAAAAATGGTGGAAAAAAGGTGACCCTAATTCGGGCAATACAGTCGCACTAAATGGTGGTTGGTATAAATTTAAATCAGGCAGTTTAAGACATGTTTGGGACGAGTTTAGTTATTCTGCAAAAAGTAGAGAAAAATGGCAACTGTATTATTACAACAAAGGTATTGTACATTACAAATATTATGGCGAACAAAACTATGTTGAAGATTGTTGTAAAAGAAACAATGTAAAAATCACACACATGCCTGGCGAATGGGTGTGTAAACTTAATAGTGAAGAAAAAAGAAATACTTTTAACACCATGAAATACATGGAGTTATTTGATAAAGAATATATGGTATTAGATGAACCACATCCTGATATAAAAATTGTACACTTTGCTGGTGCTGAGGAAGAAGATACTATACACGACTATGAAGATAAGTTTGGTTGGATAAAGGATAATTGGCATGCTTGAAGATACAGATAAAATAGCAATTAGTATGTCTGGTGGTTTAGATTCATCACTTATGACATGGTTGTTATGTAAAGAAATATCAGATAAAAAACAAAATACAAAAGTTTTTCCTTTACATGGCATAGACAACACAAGACCAACATCACCAGAAAACATACAGAATATAATTAACTTTTTAAGAAACTCGTTTCCCACGATAGAAATAAACGACATGTTGACCTGGGATAACACAAAAGACTACAAGATACCAAAGAGTAAGAAAGATTCCGACGGACTAAAAAAATGGTGTTTAAAATATAGTATTAAATATCTTTATCAAGGCCGTACAGCAAACCCTCCGAATGAAATATTAAAAGAGTTTGGTGGATTTTTTCAAGAAGAAAGAAGTCATTATAGAGATAAACCTATAAAAGAACTTATTAGGCCATTTAATGCTTATTTAATACGGCCATGGGCAAATGTAGATAAAAAATATATCTATGAACAATATAAGAAACATAACTTATTAGACACACTAGAACCTCTTACTTGGAGTTGTATTGCATATGCTGAAGATACTAACTTCTTTACCGAGCCTTGTAAAAGATGTTATTGGTGTAAAGAGAAATATTGGGGATTTGGTAAATATTAATGATAGATTTAAGTAATGAAAATATAAAAGAGGCAACAAAGATAGCTGTATCACTATCAGGTGGAGCTGACTCAGCAATAATGTTTTATCATGCATGTGATGTATTGCCAGATAAAACTTTTATACCTTGGTCAGGTTATGATACAAGAAGGCCTGATAGTATATTCTATGCAATGGAAGTTTATTCTTTCGTAAAGAAAAGTTATCCTAATGTAAATATATTACCTCATCACACATTTAAATACACTACAATTGCCGGTTCAAAATTTCAAACTACTAAAGAATGGGACTGGACAAAGGACCCTAAAAGTGTAGCTCACCATGATGAAGAAGTTAAGTTGTGGAAAAAACATAAGTTTACTATAACTCTCAATGGTATGACATGTAATCCACCAGATGAAGCAATTAAAAAATTTAAAATGGATGTTGATACAGGTCATGGTATCATAGAACCTAGAAGAAGTGTAAGAGATAGACCACATTGGTTACACTCCACAAACTTTAGAAGTTTATACTCACCTTTCGTACAAGAAGATAAGAGTTATGTAAAAATGATGTATGAAAAATATAGTGTGTTAGATACTCTATATCCTCTTACTGCAAGTTGTATTGGTTTTCCACATGAAACAGACAATGGCCAAAAACCTTGTATGAATTGTGTGTGGTGTAAAGAGAGATTATGGGCATTTGGCGAGGAACATTTACAATGAGAATAATAGCAGTAAATACAGGTGTAAAATTTGGCGAATGGTATGTTGATAATCTAAAACATATGATTGACAATTACTCAGGTCTAAAGTATGATAGTTTTGAGGTAATTAGAGAAGAGAAGTATGAGGGTGTATTTAATAAACTACAAATGTTTGATAAGTTTAGAGATGGACAAAACTTGTATTTTGACTTAGATTTAGTTATCAAAGGTCCTGTACCAGATTTATTAAGAAGTGACTTTACTCTCCTACATGCATGGTGGAGGGCGCCAGAGCACACTCCATTAAACTCCTCTGTCATCTCTTGGCATGGAGACCAATCTCATATCTATAGTAAATTTAGAGAGGATCCTGAGTATTATATGTTGAAGTATAATCGTGGTATTGACCAGTTTCTATATGAAAATATTGAGTATAAAACTTACGATAAAGTTTGTTACTCTATACGAGGTAGAGAATACGATAAAGAAGATACTGATTACAATATCTGTCTATTTAATCAAAGAAAAATATTAATGGAAGATGGTTGGGACGGCTGGTGGAAGAAATATTTTATTTCAACTTCATAACGGCATTCATCACTTCAATTGGTGATTGTGCCTTTCTCATTATAGCTTTTGTTTCTGTATCTGTGCTATTTTTCACAAACTCCTTTTCAAAAATAAACAATTTAAAATTAAATAACATTTCTTTTTGTTTATCATCATAATTAAAAAAGAACTCAAATACCTCATCATAAAATTTGGTACTTAACTCTGCGACCACTTCTTTTACAAGACCATCTTCTTTGGCAATTTTCATCACCATTTTCTTAAAGTCTTTTTGTGATTGTTTTATAAAGTTATGAGTATTGAGATGTATCTCATCTAAATTAGTAATAGCCATCAACTCCTGCCAATCAGGATGCTCAGTATCATGTTCTATGATATGAGATATTACTTTGTCGCCTTCTTTATACAATATCTCTACAATCTTTTTTTCATTATCTGTATATCGAGCAGAAATATAATTTTCTTTAGTTACTTGCATTAATTCACACTCCTATTTTCTTCAATGTATTTGTATAAATCATAATTTGTTTTCCAACCATATTTAGTTAACAATTCTATATTAGCTTTGTTATCAAGTCTTTCATTTTCACCACCTATTCTACCTTCAAAATCTATACCAAAGTGTTTCATTAAATCTGTAATTTGATGTGAAGTGCCAGAACCAATGTCTATAATACCATTTATCTGTCTTTCTGATATTAACATATGCAAGGCGCCAATTAAATCATTGACATGAATAAAATCTCTTTTATGATTGGTGTTTATCCATTGAATATCATTTCTTAATATCTTAGGTATTAACATCTGTTCTCTACCACCAGGTCCATAAGCAGTTGTAAATCTCATACCTAAACTATTAGGTGGTGCAATCTGTTCAATCGCATGTTTACTTAATGCATAAGGATTTCTCCAAGGCTCATATGCTGTACTTGAACTAGCATACATAATTCTTTTACCTGCATAGTGGTCAAATAGTCTTTGACTGCCTATAACATTTGTTTTCCAATATTCTGTGGGATTATCTAATGATTGTCTTACGCCAGATAGACCAGCTAGATGAATAATTACATCTGCTTGTGGTAATTCACATGTGAGTAAATCGTTTCCGTCTTTAATATCTAAACCAATGATATTATCAGAAAATCTGGATTTTAATATGGGAAATAGGTTTGTGCCTATAAAGCCTTTATGGCCTGTAACTAATATATTCATGTGTTCTCATAATTAAGATTTGTGTATTTTTAAAAAGTATGTACTTATTGTTTGTGCCGTACCGTTAGGAAATTCTTGAGCTCTATAATCGTCTGCATTAACAAATCTAGTTTGATAATTACCAGAACCATCTAATCTAGTATCTACCATACCTGAACCTCTATTATTTCCTGAACCGTTAATTGAATAACTGATTGTAAAACCTGAATCATTTACTGCCGAATATTTTACCATATTTTTTAATATAGTTTCAAATGTTGATTCTGGTGATACTTGTAAATGATTGCTACTATCAATTATCATTGGTAATGTATAAGAATTATCAGTACCGTTTATTCTCTGTAAGTAATAAGAATTAATTGTAGTAGGTTGGTCTAATGTTTCTGGTATAGAACCTGAAGTATAAGCACCTGTATTTGCTCTAGTGTCAACAAAAACTGCTGTACTAGAACCACTAACTTCGGTATTGCCTGCTAAACTTGCACTTGTAGATATTTGATATGTTCCGCCTTGGTCTGTGCCTGTGCTAGCATTTGTTAACAAGTCTATTGCCGGATGTATAAATGTATCCAACATATCTTGTTTAGACATTGCTTGAATATTATTTAAACCATCAAGATAAACTGGAAAGGTTTTACCACTATCTGTAGTATCAGAACCACCTGTACTTGTTGATGTTATTTTATCGTATGAAACTGTAACTGTTGAAGGCTCTGCTGTTGTTCCTTCACCTGGTGCCGAAGAAACACTTGTTGATTGAGCACCTGCCTGTAATCTTGTATCTGAAAGTCCTGTTAAAGAACCACCTGAACTTACAACACTTAATGCTACTGAGGGGTCAGTAGAGTATTGATAGACTGTTTGTTGAACAATCTCTGTGACCATCGCTGTGGTCATTTGTTGTAAATTACCTGAGTTGTTATAGAGTGGTGTTCTTACAGCCATTATATATTTCCATTCTTAAGCACCTGCACCGTAGATTGTTTTCAACGGTGTTCCAGATGAGTTGTAAATAATTAATGATACTACAGATTTTAATTCATTTTGTCCTATTGCGTCATTAGCCATCATTGTTTCTGATACAGCGTCTGTTGAACCTGTTGTGATAATTGTACCTGTTTCATCAGGTAATGTAATTGTTCTATCTGCTGAGGGGTCAGCTGCCTGTAAAATTGTTTCACTTGTATTATCTGTTGCGCCTTCAAAAGCAATTAATTGATTTTGAGCTAATACAATACTAGAACCAAATACTGTAAATCCTGTTGATGAGGTTATATTACTTGAACCTGTTGGATTAATTGTTGTAACACCAGCTATTAAAGGATTATTAACTGTTA
>ERZ1046876.2610-NODE-2610-length-10824-cov-4.916798_pt1 | contig 10824 bp, 14 predicted proteins | sample MGYA00383094_ERZ1046876 | MGnify/ENA primary metagenome ERZ1046876 (study PRJEB29581, sample SAMEA5548364) | metagenome | biome: marine; feature: coastal; material: water | depth 50 m | study: Short-term variability in the microbial, nano- and picoplankton... | reverse complement strand
CAGGCCTTAAACCTTTTTAATAAGGGAGGGATAGTCAGTGCCAAGAAAAGCTTCTAATAAAGATATACTTGCTCATCAAAGAATGGATGATCATGAGAAGTTATGTAGGATTATGCAGGAAAATACAAATAAAAAAATTACAGATTTACACACAGATATACATAGAATTGAAAAAATTCTTATATCTTCTACTGCATTCTTAATGACATCTATGATTGGAATAATAGTTGCTCTTCTATTTAAAGTATTCTAAAAGACCTTGTGCGTCTTGTTAGAAAAAATAATTCATTTAGTATCACTGATTTAAAACTCGAAAAGAAATACGACTATGCAAAGTATACTCGAGACAATGACCTCGGCTCACGGCACTATAATGTTGGAGATATAAAAATACCATCAGTCACAACTATATTATCAGCTACACAATCAGAAGATAAAAAAGCAGGCCTTGATAGATGGAGAGAAAGAGTTGGTTATCAAGAAGCACAAAGAATAACTACTCAAGCTGCAACTCGAGGAACTGAGATGCACTATGTATTAGAGAATTATATTGACGGTAAAGGTTACATTAATCTATCAGCTGACGGTGCATTACCACGACTCATGGCTCACGAAATTGTAGAAAACTTAGATAAGCTAAAAGAAGTATGGGGTAATGAAGTTAGTCTTGCATACGAAGATAGATGGGCAGGTGCAACAGATGTAGTTGGGTTGTATGATGATAAGCCTACAATCATTGACTTTAAACAATCCAATAAATTAAAGAGAGAAGAGTATGTAGAAGATTATTATTATCAAATCTGTGCATACTCATTAGCACATAAAAAACAGTATGGTCCTATAACACAAGGGTTAATATGTATCTGTACTAAAGACAAAGTTTATCAAGAATTTAAAATGAATGAGAATAAATTAAAAGAGTATGAAGAGAAATGGTTAGAAAGAGTAGAACGATACCATAAAACTAAAGCCACTTCTGAACCTGTTCCCCAAGAGTCTTAGCAGATAATTCAATTTTGTTTTCAAGATTATGTAATACCATTTGATCGATAGTGTCTCTACAGATAATATCAATATAAGTTACTTGAGACTTCTGTCCTATTCTGTGAGCCCTGTCTTCACTCTGTTGTCTAACTTCTAAGTTATATGAATTACTAAAATAGATAACATACTTAGCAGCAGTTAATGTTAAACCATACCCACCTACTGTTGGATTACCTACTAGAAATCTACACTCATCATTGTTTTGAAATTTTTCTACTGCTTTGTTACGAGCATCAACTGAGTCTTTACCATAGATAGATACTACTGAGTCTACACCATAAGTCTCAGCTAATTTCTTTTTAATACTTTCAATATTATGAACATAATTAGCCCAGATAATACACTTGTCTTCTGTCTCTCCTATTATATTCATAAGCTCTGTTAGCTTGGCATTAGTTTTAAAATCTACAATGTCTCCTTCATTTGTTTTGACAAAGCCATTAGCTACTTGTTGTAGCTTAAGTAGTTCAGTAAGTTTATTATTGTAAGATACCTCTGCATCTCTCAAAATCATTAATGCAGATTCTTTTAATTGTTCATAAGCTTTTCTTTGTTCATCTGGTAGATCTACATATCTTTGTACATACATCTTCTCAGGTAAATCTAGACAATCTTTTTTTCTTACCCTATATGAAAAGTTTTTTAATTTATATTCTAACTCCTCAAGATTTACATAATACTTTGGTATTTGTATATTGTAGCCACCCCGTTCTATACTAAACATAACTGCATACTTAGCTTTGAATACTGTGTAATTATCATACCCTAATAACTTTTTATCTAAGAATGCACATTGTGAAAACAAATCTAATGGAGACTTAGTAATAGGAGAACCTGTAAGAATTCTTTTATATCTAGCAAGTTGACCTAATTTAATTATAGCTTTAGATCTTGATGCTCTTAAATTTTTTATAGATGTACTCTCATCTAATATAATCATACTTCTCATACCATGCTTTTGAAGTTTAGATTCTAACCACTTCTTACCTGATGCATGTGATAACGCTTCAACATTCATTAAAACAAATGTAAGTTTATCTGGATCCATTCTAAATGTTTTATCTTTTGAAACTTTCCAAATATAAATATTAGTATCTTCTGGACAATGTATATCAATTTCCTTTTTCCAATTTTGATAAACAGAGTTAGGTGCAATAACAAAAACAAAATTAATTCTTTGGTCTTGAAATAAGTATGCTGCATTATCTATAGCAACCTTTGTCTTACCTGTTCCCATCTCCATGAAGTATGCAAAGTTATAAGGTTTAGCCCCTTCCATTAACGATTGTCTTTGATGTTTGAAGGGTTCTGTTTTGTATTTATACATTGTAAAATGATTTAAATTATTTATTTGCAAAGATCAATTAAATAATATATTGATTCGATCAAGGAGGTTCTTATGGACTTAGAAGCAGAATCTATTGTAAATATAGATATGGCAATGTCGACTGACATTACCGACTCTTGCAAAAAGTTATTGGAAACTCAGAAAAAAATAGCAACGGCTGAAGACGAACTAAAAAAGTTAAAAGAAGTTGAGACTAATCTTTCTGAGCAAACAATTCCAAACTTAATGCAACAAGCAGGTGTAGAGTTAATTAAACTCGAAGGTGGAATATCCGTAGAGGTTAAACCTTTCTACTCTGCAAGAATACCAGCATCTAGAAGTGAAGAAGCTTTTGATTGGCTACGTGAAAACGGCCATGGAGACTTGATTAAAAACCAAGTATCTTTGGAGTTTAAAATGAAACAAGACAATGAAGCCAAAGCACTTGTAGAAGAGTTGAAGAATAAAGGTCTAGCAGTTCAACAGAAAACATCAGTACACCCTAGTAGTCTTAGATCGTTTGTAAAAGAACAGATCGCAGATTTGGGTAAAGATGTTCCTGCAGAATTGTTTGGAACTTACGTTGCAAATAAAACTAAAATAACCACGAAGGAGTAACCATGATAGAAAAGCAACAAGAAAAAGCGATAGCAACTAAAAAAGAAAACCTACCTGCTACATTTGATTTAGAAGGTATGGCGGGACAAGGTCAAGAGTTTACAACAGCTCGAGATCAAAAACTTCCAATGTTAAAAATACTTTATGCTAACTCTCCTGTGTTGGATGAGACAGATGGTAAATTTGTTGAGTCTGCACGACAGGGTGATATATGGAGTGAAACATCAGGTACAGTGTGGAAAGGTAAAGAAGGTCTAATAGTAGCACCATGTCTTTACATAAACACTTTTAATGAGTGGAAGGACAAAGGTGAAGGTTTAGGAAGACCTGTAGATATCCACACGGATCCTGCAATTATGTCTGAGACTAAAAGATCTGCAGATAATAAAGATAGATTGCCTAATGGTAATTATATCGAGGATACGGGAAATCATTTTGTTTATATATTGGATAAAGATTTAAATCCAATTGAACAAGCCCTGATACCTTTAAAGTCAACTCAAAAAAAGAAATCCAAAACTTGGAACTCTATGATTCAATCTAGAAGAGCGCAGGGTAAGAATGGGATGTATAATCCACCATCTTGGTCTACGACTTATAAATTGAGTACGACTAAAGAATCTAATTCTAAAAACTCATGGTATGGATGGGTAATAGAATTTAATTCATTCTTGAACGCAACTGATCATTTAAAAGTATTAGAGGCTACTCAAGGATTTTATAAGAGTGCTATGAAGAGTGATATCTTTGGTAAGGTTGACTTCTCCCAGGAGAATCAATCACAAGGAAACGCACCTAAAGAAGCAACTCCATTTTAAATAACCATGGAGCAAAAACTCTTAAAGATATTTGAGGGTAATTCTGAACTGTTCATCACAACTTCTCTTACGGGGGAAGTTGATGAACGGGGAAAGAAACAGGTTAAAGTACTCACGGTCCACGAACCTGTTACCCTTGAACTATGGAAAAAACATTTAAAAGGAGAGACACGGATTGGGATTAAACCTGAGAACGGTGACGTGTGTAAATGGGGATGTATTGATATTGATCCTCGTAACTATACTACATTTTCAGAAAAGAAAATTGTAGATATTATAAGAGACAATCAACTACCATTAATAGCAGTAAGATCTAAATCTGGTGGACTACATTTATTTTTATTTTTAAATGATTGGTACCCTATTAAAGAAGTTCTTAAAGTTCTTAATGATTGGAATAAAACTTTCTTTTACTCTGAAGAAGTATTCCCAATGAATAAATGTTTGAACATGCCTTACTTCAACATGGATCAAACTACTGAGTTTGCTTACAACGATAACAATACTCCAGTAATGATAAATAATTTTTTAGAAATGATAACTAAAAAGACTGTCACATTAGAGCAGTTAAATAATATTAAAGTTAAAGAGTATGAGCCAGAGAGTGATTGGAAACATTATCCTCCTTGTGTTCAGAAAATGATTTCAGAAAAATGGGAAGGGAACCACCGTAACGAATTATTATTTAATGTTGGTGTCCTTGAAATGAAGAAAGCCGATGGCAGCTTAAATGCAAATGAGATGCAAAACATTTTACAGAAAAGGAACTATGAAATATTTACAACACCATTAGATCCAAAAGAAGTAGAGACACTTGCAAAGTCTATATCTAAAAAAGATTATGCTTATAAGTGTCCACCCAAAACAAATGCAATCGCACCACTATGTAACAAAGATCTATGTAAGTTAAGAAAGCTTGGTATCGGTTCTCAAGTACCAGATATGATTGATGACTTTGAAGATGTAGAGTTTATTAGATCTACTAAATCAATTGAATATACATTTAAGTTTCAAGATGAAAAAATAATAATTAATCCAGAAGATATGAAAGACGAAAAATCTTTTAGAGTTAAGTTACTTAGATATGGTATCTATTGGATGACACTACCTAAACCTAAGTCGGGACCATCTCCATTTGAAATGCTTATGGCTACCTTAGTTAGGAAAGCAGTAGAGAATGCAAGTATGAAATTTAAGGATACACTAGATGAAGAGAAATATAATTTTCTTAAAAAATTCTTTGAGTCACATATAGAAGAAGATGACTTTGAGAAACTCAAAGACAACTATGTTATACTAGACTCATCATCAAACATTTGTTATTTCAAAAAAATTACTTTTGAAAAATTTTTAGGTAGTGATAAAACATTTAAGAGTGCTAGTGAAGCATTGAATCTTCTTAATTGTGATAGACTTGATTATCATGAAGGTGTTAAGAATGTATGGTCAGTTATGATGCCTAAGTTTGTTGACTATAAAGTAGCAGATAAAAAAGAAACAACGAAAACTGTATCGGAGATGGATGACGAATTCCACACAGGAAAGTTTAGAACTTAAAATACTTAAAGATCTTTACCATAAGACAGTAAAGATCTTTGGTCCTCCAGGTACAGGTAAGACATACACACTGATTGAGAAGGTACTTAAAAGTTATTTAAGAAAGGGTATTAGACCAAATGATATTGCTTACTTATCATTTACTAACAAAGCTGTTAACACTGCAGTTAAAAGAGCTATGGAGTCTTTTCCAAATTATTCTACAGAAGACTTTTCAAGATTTAAAACATTACATACTTATTGTCGGAGATACTTTCCAGAAGAAGTATTTGATCCTAAAGATTGTACAATTGATTTTGCATTACAAACTAAAGTAATTAAGTCTTCAGATAAAAGATTAGCAGATGATAACTTTATGTATAAGGATTGGTCTTTAGGAGTCTACAGTAAAGCTAGAAATTTATTAATAGATCCAGAAGAAGCCTACAAGATGGAAAGTTATAAAAGAGATTCACTTACAGTATTTAAAAGAAAGATTGATACCTACGAACATTACAAGACAGGAGGAGGAGAAAGATCCTTCATAGACTTTGATGATATGATCCAAAGAGCAATAACAGAAGTAGATTTTCCACCACTTAAAGTTTTAATCTTAGATGAAGCACAGGACTGTACTCCGTTACAATGGTCAGTGTTATATAAGATGGCACCTAAGGTAGATAGAATATATTTAGCAGGAGATGATGATCAAGCTATATACAAATGGAATGGAGCTGATCCAAAATATTTTACTAAATTCTTTCCAGGTCGAAAAGTAAAACTAAGAAAGACTCAAAGATTTGGAGAAGCAATTCATAGGTTCTCTCAAGTAATTAGAAGAGGGATAAGAGATAGTGAAGAGAAAGAATATCAACCAGGGGAATCTAAGGGATCTGTTAAGAGTTACTTATCATTTAAAGAAATTCCTTTTGAATCATTAAAAGAAGATTGGTATATCTTAGGTCGTATCAATGAAACTGTAAATGAACTTAGAATGTTAGCTAAGGACGCAGGTCTATATTACAAAGATAATAAGGGAACAAAATGTTTTGACCAGAAACAATGGGAAGCTATTAAAGCTTGGACAACTATTAGTATGAATAAAAAAATAGATAAGAGAGCAGCACGTAACATGGTTAAGTATATAAGAGAACTTGATGACCCTGCATTTAGATTAGATAAGTTCTGGAGGAATGAACCAGACTTAAGAGATTATGATTTTCAAACTTTAAAAGAGTGGTGTGGTTTATCATTAGAAGATACACAAAAAAATAAACCGTGGTATTGGATATTAAGAAGAAACTTTAAACCTAAACAAGTAAGACACTTTATAAGATTGTTAAGAAGGTATGGACAAAAAGAATTAGATAAGGATCCATTAATAACAATAGATACGATACATAGTGTAAAAGGTGGTGAAGCAAATCATGTTGTACTTTATAGTAAAGGTAACTATCCATCTGACTATGCAAATAAAAACAAACAAGAAAAAAGTGATGAACGTAAGGTTTGGTATACCGGTGCAACAAGAGCAAGAAAAACTTTACATTTATTAAGAACAGACTATAAGTTTAACTACCCAATTGGGTCAGACTATTTAATTTATGTTCAGGAGAAAAATGACAAATAAAGCAATGTTCGATGAAGCAAAAGAAGCTGACGAAAAACAAATTGGAGGATCTCACTATCAATCATTTATTATTCAACCGTGGACTTTTATAAGAAAAAATGGTCTCAATCCATTTCAAGCAAATGTAATTAAATATGTATGTAGATATCTTTTTAAGGGTAAAACAATTGAAGATATAAATAAAATTATTCACTACTGTGAGTTAGAAAAACAACATTTAAAAAATAAATGATCGTAAAATTTAAAATACCAGATAATATTTTTAATGAACTTAAAAAAGATATTAAAGAAACCGACATTCAATATAACGAAAATTTAGCAGGTAATATTAGGCAAGAATATAGTTTAGTGAATTACAGAAAAAAATATGAAAAATTTATAATTAGTAAAGCATTTGAAAACGAACAATTTGCAGAAAATATAAAATCAATAAATATTTTATATCCAAACGACCAAGCTCTTACCTTGGGAAAGTTATGGGTAAACTTTCAAAAAAAACATGAATTTAATCCTGTTCATAAACATGATGGAATTTTAAGTTTTATTTTATTTATTCAAGTTCCTTTTATGATAGAGGAAGAGTTAGAAAAAGCCCCTGGAGTAAAATCCAATGGTAACCTTGCAGGACATCTACAATTCCTTGAAATAAGCCCCCATACTACAGGAAATATAAATGTTGAAAATCTTGGTGTGGATAAGACTTGGGAACAAACAGGTTTAATTTTTAGATCATATTTAAATCATTGTGTTTATCCCTTTTTTTCAACTGATGAGAAAAGGATTACTGTTTCTGGAAATGTTTATTTTAACAATCATACATTGGAGTTAAATGAGTAACGGATTACAATTGACATTAACATTTAAGAAATCGATGTGGAATACTCCATCAGAATATAAGGATCTATCAAACGCAACTGAAATAGCAATTGATCTTGAAACTAGAGATGATGGTATTAATGAAAAGCTTGGAGCTGGTTGGGCTTTAGGTAAAGGAGAGATTGTAGGATTTGCAGTAGCAGTGGATGGATGGCAAGGATACTTTCCGTTTGGTCATTTAGGTGGTGGTAATATGATACCTGAACAAGTTAAAGCATACATGAAAAAAATTTGTAGCTTACCTTGTACTAAAGTATTTCATAATGCTCAGTACGATGTAGGATGGTTGGAAGCATCAGGGATCACGGTCAACGGACATATAGTAGATACAATGATAGCTGCAGCATTAATAGATGAGAATAGATTTAGTTATTCATTGAATGCATTATCAGTTGATTATCTTGGTGAAATAAAAGCAGAGACAGAATTAAGAGAAGCTGCCGCAGCTCATGGTATAGATCCTAAAGCAGAAATGTGGAAGTTACCTGCAGAACATGTTGGTTATTACGCAGAGCAAGATGCAGTGTTGACATTAAAGTTATGGCAAAGATTTAAACAAGAGATAAGAACTCAAAGTCTAGAAACAGTTTGGAATCTAGAACAACAACTAATTCCGGTGTTAATAAAAATGCGTCAACGAGGAGTGAGAGTCCAAGTGGAATTAGCTGAACAACTAAAAAAAGAAATGTTGATCCAAGAAAAAGAAATACTGGAGGCCATACAAAAAGAATCAGGAATAGAAGTAGACATTTGGGCATCACGCCAGATTGCCAAAGCTTTTGACAAAATGAAGTTAGACTATCCACGAACTGAAAAAACAAAAGAGCCTTCCTTTACACAAAATTGGTTAATAAATAATAAACATAAACTAGCGCAATTGATTGTGCAAGCCAGAGAGGTAAATAAATTTCATAGTACCTTCTTATCATCCATACTTCGATACCAGGTCAAAGGTAGAATCCATGGAGAGATACAACAACTTAGGTCTGATTTAGGAGGGACAGTATCTGGAAGACTTTCAATGAGTAACCCAAACTTACAACAAGTACCTGCTAGAAATAAAGATCTTGGTCCCAAAATTAGATCTCTATTTATTCCTGAAGAAGGCCATCAATGGGGCTCATTTGATTATTCGCAACAAGAACCTCGGATGACTGTACATTATGCAGCATCTATTGGAGAGAATGGTTATGCAGGATCTCAAGAATTAGTTGAAGCATACAAAGATAATAGTGCAGACTTTCATCAAACAGTTGCAGATCTTGTAGGTATTGAGAGAACACAAGCTAAGACTATTGGCTTAGGTATTATGTATGGAATGGGTAAGAATAAATTAGCCTTATCATTAGGAGTTACCAAAGATGAAGCAGATGAATTAATTACAAAATATAATAAAAAGGTACCTTTTATTAGAAAATTATCTGACAGATGTAAGTTAGCAGCAGATGAGAAGGGTGTGATAAGAACTAAAAAAGGTAGGAAATGTAGGTTTGATAAATGGGAAACAAGAGACTTTGGGTTACACCAGGCCGAAACATTTGATAATGCAGTAGCAAAATATGGTAAAGATAATATTAAGAGAGCCTATACATACAAAGCTTTGAATAGATTAATTCAAGGATCTTCAGCTGATCAAACAAAACAAGCAATGTTAGATTGTTACAATGCAGGACATCTACCAATGCTACAGATCCATGATGAACTTTGTTTTAATATAAAAGATGATGCTCATGCTAAAGATATTAAAACTATTATGGAAGACTCAATAGAATTTAAAGTACCTTCAGTAGTTGATGTTGGACTTGGAAAGAGTTGGGGAGATGCTAAATAGAAATTTTCCTCATGATAACAAAGACTTAATAGCTTACGCAGCAGGATTGTTTGATGGTGAGGGTAACATTAATTATGCACAATATAAATGTAAAAAACCTAATGGCAAAACATATTTAAAATGGAATGTTGCAATGGAAGTTGCAATGACAGATTTAGATTGTATTAAAAATTTTTATGATATTGTTAGAGTTGGTAGTATTCATTTCAAAGGAATAGGTAAGGGCTCACTAGGTAAAGTAGATCAGTGGAGATGGAGATGCTCACATCAAAAAGCATTACACTTAGCAAAATTATTTTTACCTTACAGTACAGTTAAAAGAGAAAGATTATTAAAAATAATAAACCATTATGAGTTTATTAAGCCGAAAGAATCCCTAGGAAAAAAGTTTAGTTTTTTAAAACCTAAAAAAAATTAGCCTGCTGCAACTAAATTTTCTTGAACATCTTGATACTTAAGTTGATTTCTAAGAGATTTAATTTCACTCTCAGTTGCCAACATGTCAATAGTACAACCACCGTTAGTCATTAGACTGGCTGACCAAGTATGCTCTTTGTGTTGAAGTTTTTTAAGCAACTCCAATTTTTCTTTACTTAACATTTACGATCTCCTCGTATGTTACGTGGAGTCTTTTATTACCAGTGAAGCCATCATTAATAACTTCGGCACTACCGTCCTCCACTTGTTCGGACACTTTCAATATCGCTTCTTTGCAATCGGTTGCTTCAACTACTTGGTTTACTTGCAAACCTCCCATGTATGCTCTGATACGATAAGCTGTCATAAGATATTATAAGATATTTCAAAGCTTTGGTCAATATACATACCTTGGTTGTCAATAGCATAACAAAATATGTTATAAGAGGCCATAGAGCCCCCTAGTTCTTCGATCTGACGTTTTTTAGCTGTACCTATAGCTTTTGCCATAGATCTGCATTCTGAGGCATCTGAGAGGTTATCTCTGAGGTATTGTCCACACTTTGTCTCTCCATTTGGGTAGGTTAAACAAAATGATGTTAATAGCATAAATTTAAGAATCATTAGGTTTCAGTTATTTCTTTGCAAATAAATTTTGTATAAATCTCATACTTATTTACTTCATCTCTACCTATTTCTTCCAACATATCAACAGATTTATTGTAGC
>ERZ1046876.2606-NODE-2606-length-10831-cov-5.084076_pt1 | contig 10831 bp, 19 predicted proteins | sample MGYA00383094_ERZ1046876 | MGnify/ENA primary metagenome ERZ1046876 (study PRJEB29581, sample SAMEA5548364) | metagenome | biome: marine; feature: coastal; material: water | depth 50 m | study: Short-term variability in the microbial, nano- and picoplankton... | reverse complement strand
GGGTGCAGTTCAGCAATGTGACCAATTCTTAGTCGATATAGCAGAACAAGAAGAACCAAAAACTAAAAAGAAAAATGAAAACATTTAAAGAATATGTTTCTGAAAGTTTTTCTAGTGGCGGTATGCCTACTGTTCAACAACAATGGTCTGATAATGATGCATTACCTTCAGCAGAAACCGCAGTTGAAGCATTAAATGCCTTTGTTGGAGCTATTGGGGATCATGAGTATATGAATCCTAGAATAGCTTTCAAACAGTTAGAAGAAAATTTACAGAAACTAGGTTATCACTTTGAAATGCCTACTATTGATGGTGGAGATGGGGATTATTCAATGCCATTACGTTATGGTAATGGAACCTTTAAAGCATCTTATGATGAAAATCCCTATGGTGAATTTACAGAAAGTGATGGAATTTCAGAACATATACAAGGTGGAGTATCATTAGTTGTTACTGTCACTCCTGTCGGTAATGGAAAATCCATAGTTAGTCCAGAAATACGAAAAAATACTGATATAGAATCAACTGGATAATACTCCATGTTTGAAAAATTGACTAAAGACAACATTACGATGTATGCCATTCAGCATTATCATAATCCGTCTTGTGAGGGTATGAGTGAATTTAATGATGATATGAAACGGTTTAAGTATATCAAAAGACTTTTTCGTAAATACGAAGAAACTGATATACTTAAAGTACGTTTATTATTGAACCATATTATAATACTAAATAATTTATTTGGAGCAGAAGCTTCATCAACACTTTTATTCTTTAAGACAGAACAATTACATTGGCCTACTTTAAAGGGGTTTTTGGAATTTTTGAATATAATGCCAGAAAATGACTTGATGGATATTAAAAGTGATGAAACAGTAAAACAAAAATTAATGGAATTATGAGTAGAGCAGTAGATTTATTTGTTACCTATCGGTTTCTAAAATTACTAGTTACGCCATGGAATAAACAAGAAGCCTATAAACAAGGAATTATAGATAAGAATGGTAAGGCCTTAAAGAAGGCTAGAGATTTAGGTAAAGAGTCAGAAAGAGAATCTTTTACACTTTTGCATAGATTAGTATTTAATTGTAAACGAATTATGGGTAAAATTCCATTCGTAAGGAGTCAATTAGGTACTTATGCTACTGCACTATTTTTACTTAAAGAACATTACAAAATAGAAAATTTACCAGAAGCTCAAGTTACTAAATATTTATTGGAAAATAAACTGATAGATTTAAATGACAATATATCAGAAGAAGTAATTGGTTTTGGGAATATGCTTCCTATGGGAGAATATAAACTTAAAGATCAAGTTACAGCAGATGATGATGAAATTGATGCTCAGCCGGGAGATATAGTATCAGCTCTTGAAGATATACCACCTAGTGATAGGATATTAGGAGTTGATGTTTTTCCTGTAATTCACAAAAAAAGTAATAAAATAATATATGTTTCATTGGAGGACATAAATGATTAATTTAATTATAGAAGATATGAGTACGGCTTCTGCGGTAGATATGAATCCAACTGGAAAATCAAAGAAAAAAAGAAAGTATGAAACTTTTAGTGTTTCAGACCAATGTTTTCATAAATTTAAAAATGGGAAAACAAAGTTTGAACGATGGTCTAAGTATTTGGACTTAACAGATGATTCACAAAAGAAAATTTATGATTGGGCTAGGAAACACCATAATGGTTCAATCATTCTTAAAAATTCTGTAACAGGTCAGGTCAGAGGAATTCGATATAACCGTACAGGTGGCGGTCAATGGGGAAAGATTACCAGATTAAAGGAGCAAGTATTAAAAACAAATCACGAATTCACAGTAAAATGACAGTAAAATCAGATGTCGAAGTTCTCAAAACACAAATTGAGACAATTAAAATTACTTTCGATGACCACGTTACCCAAAATAGAGAAGATTTTAAAGAAGTACATTCAAGGATGAGTACCATGAAAAGAGAAATATCCGATGAAATTAACTTGACTTTTGAGAAATTGTGTGATAAAATAGATATAAATGAAAAAGAAATAAATGGTTTAGAAAAATGGAAATGGACTGTAGGTGGAGTATTAATAGCAATGACATTTCTAATGACCGCTTCCCAAACATTTGGTTTATTTAACTAGTATATAATAACAATTTAATTTACATTATGAGCTACATTGATCAGAAGTACATAAATCTATGTACCTCTAGGGTGGAGAAATTTAAGAAGGTTAGGGATAACCTTTGGAACTTTCGTTGTCCCATCTGTGGAGATTCCAGAAAACAAAAGAATAAAGCTAGAGGATTCATATATCGCAAGAAGGCATCTTTTTTCTATAAGTGTCATAATTGTGGTATCGGGCTTACTTTCAATAATTTCCTCAAACAAATAGATCATGGACTTCATACTGAGTTTTTAGTAGAGAAGTACAAAGAAGGTGAGACTCAGGGGAGTACTCCTATTCCTGACAAAGTTCCATTTATATTTGAAACTCCTAAGTTTGACAAATCCCTAAACAGGCATTTGGACAAACTAGTTAAGTTTTGTGATCTTGAAGATGGTCATCCGGCCATACAATACCTAGAAAAAAGACAAATTCCCAAAAAACATTGGGACAAATTATATTTCTCAGAGAAATTTTATGAGTGGTCACACACTATATTTCCTGAAAAGTTCAAGAGTATAAATATAGATTATCCACGACTTGTTATCCCTTTTTTCGACAAGTCGGGAGAAATCTTTGCTTATCAAGGAAGAGCCTTTGGTAACGAAGAACCTAGATATATCACACTAAAGATTGTTTCAGAAAAAGACAAGATTTATGGTCTAGAACGAATTGATTATAATTCTCAAGTGTACATCGTTGAAGGCCCTCTAGATTCTTTGTTTATAGATAACTGTATGGCAGTTGCTGGAGCAGATCTTAACTTATTAGAATTGAGTACCAACTCAACAACTGTGGTATATGATAACGAGCCCAGAAACAAACACACAGTAGAACGGATGTTCAAATCCGTTGACAGGAATTATAGTATTGTTGTCTGGCCTCAAGATTTGAAACAAAAAGACATCAATGATATGGTTCTTTCGGGAATCAAGAATGTTAGGCAATTTATTGATGTGCATACTTATAGTGGACTTAACGCATACTTAAAAATTAATCAATGGAAGAAAATATGAACCCTCAAGTACAACCAGTATCAACACCTCAACCAACATTCAAACCAGTAATCAAGACACCAACAAAAGTTGCAAAACCTTCCCCAAAAATAGACCCTTTCCAAAATGAAATGAGTAAATTTGTATACTACAGAACATACTCAAGATGGGATGACGCCAAAGGTCGTAGAGAGACATGGGATGAAACTGTTCAACGATGTGTGGATTACTTAAAGAAAGTTAGTAAGAATAAATTAAAGAAATCAGACTACGAATTAATACACCAGTACATTTTAGAAATGAAGGTAATGCCTTCAATGAGATTATTGTGGACTGCCGGAAAACCAGCACAACTTAATAATGTTGCAATTTATAATTGTTCAACAGTACCTATAGATTCATTAAGTTCACTTGCAGAAGTTTATTTTTTACTGATGAGTGGAACAGGAGTTGGTATAGATGTTTCCAAAAAATATATAGAGAAAATACCTAAAGTAAAGAAATTAAATGGAGAGAAAAAGACTATTGTATTTGAGGATTCAAAAGAAGGTTGGGCAGTTGGTACATTAGATGTTTGTCAAGCTATGTGGGAAGGTTACGATGTAGAATGGGATTTATCCAAACTCAGACCACAAGGTGCTAGACTTAAAACTTTCGGTGGTCGTTCATCAGGCCCCGGGCCACTTGATGAGACTTTGCACTTCATTAAACATATGATTGAGGCTCATAGAGATAGAAAGTTGAGTTCTCTAAATGCATTTGATATTGTTACCAAAATTGCAAATTCAGTAGTTGTTGGTGGAGTCAGAAGGTCATCTATTATCACACTTTCAGACCTTTACGACAATGGTATGCGAGATGCAAAACAAGGACAATTCTGGATTACCAATGGTCACAGAGCCATGAGTAACAATAGTGCAATCTACGATTCCAAACCAAGTTCCATAGAGTTCATGAAGGAGTGGTTATCACTTGCAGAAAGTGGTACAGGAGAACGTGGTATATTTAATCGTTATTCTATCAATAGTTTAATACCAAAACGAAGGCGTAAAAGGCATGATTGGACTACCAATCCCTGCGGTGAAATAATATTGCGGCCTAGAGGGTTCTGTAACCTCACAGAAGTAGTTATTCGTGCAGAAGATACTCTTGAAACATTGATGGAGAAAATCAAAGTTGCAACTCTAGTTGGAACAATACAATCCACACTAACTAATTTTACACTTTTGGATGACTTGCATGAGGATTGGAAAAAGAACGCAGAAGAAGAAAGACTCTTAGGTGTTTCCATGACAGGACAGATGGATAATCCAGATATTTTAACTGAAGATAATTTACAATCTCTCAGAGATTATTCTATCGGTGTAAATGTGGAAACGGCCGAACGATTAAAAGTAAATAGGTCAGTTGCAATTACAACAACAAAACCTAGTGGAACAGTATCAACTCTAGTAAACTCTGCATCTGGTTTCCATCCAAGATTTGCACCATATTACATACGAAGGGTGAGAATATCTGCTACAGATCCATTGTACAAAATGATGAGGGATCAAGGAGTAAAGTTCCATCCAGAAGTAGGACAACCAGAAGAAACCGCAATGACATGGGTGGTTGACTTTCCAGTAAAGGCTCCAGAGGGGTCTGTAATGGTAAAGGATGTTGATGCAATTTCTCAATTAAAACAATGGTTAAAGATAAAACATAACTATACAGAACACACAGTATCAGCAACAATATATGTAAAGCCTGATGAGTGGTTTACTGTTGGTAATTTTGTGTATGAAAATTTTGATGACTTAGTAGGGGTGAGTTTCTTACCTAAAGATGACCACATCTATCAACTCGCTCCCTACGAAGAAATTGATGAGAAAACTTATGATGAAATGCTAAAATCATTTCCGATTATTGACTATTCTAAACTATCTAAATATGAAACGGAAGATAATACTACAGGAGCGCAAACTGTTGCGTGTTCTGGTGACAGTTGTGAAATTATTTAATAACGAGTTTTATGACAGAATATTTAGAAATAGATTGCAATGGATGCAATGCGACATTTAAGCTACAACATAATTTGAATGTCTCAAGGTACGAAATAGGATTTTGCCCTTTCTGTAGTTCAGAGGATATTGATTCAGAAGATGTTTATGATGAAGATGATGAAAATGAGGAAGATTATTAGTGACATAAATATTCCCATGTGGAGTATTTATGAGTTACGAAAACCCTTGGCTATATAATGGTGAAATCTTTGAGAGTGAAGATATAGAAGATTATTTTGGTTTCTGCTATCTTTTGACTGACCTAGAAAATGGAAAGTTGTACATTGGAAGAAAGTACTTCTATTCTATTAGAAAGAAAAAAGGACAGAGAAAAAAGGTAAAGTCAGAAAGTGATTGGAAAACCTATTACAGTTCATCTAAGAAAGTTAAACTACTAACCGAAGAATCTGGCATTAACAGATTCAAACGCGAAATACTTGGTCTTTGGAAAAAGAAGGGTCAAGTAAATTATAATGAAACCAAGTTACTATTCAATCATAATGTTTTGGAAGCTGTTGATGATAAAGGTGAGAAACTTTATTATAATGATAATATTATGAACAGATATTTTTCAACATTAATGGAAGAAAAGACTTGACTTTTGAAATTTATGGTGATATAATATAAGTTATGAATAAAAGACTTACAAAATTGAAAAGTCTTATTGATGATGGTTCAGTACCAACCATATTAGAAGTTAGAGCAAAACCAAAAGATTATTCTTATGAGGATGTTATAGCTTTAGATTATGGATATGTCCAAAATCTTTATATGGGAAGTGAACAGTTTGAGATATGGTTTACTTATACGGGCCCTGAACCTATAAAACTCAATGATCTTGTTATACATTCTAATGAGATGATTGAATTAGTAGTAACCCAAATTTATGATGGTATATTATGAGAAAGAAACTGAGTGAAGAACGAAAACAGCAACTACGCGATCAGTTAGAGGCTGCAAGAAGAAAGAAAGCACCAGCGGAGTATAAGAACATAAGTCCAATCGTGCTAGCAAAACCAGATGATGACCCCTTATCTGTTAAATCTATCAAAGGGTGGATTAAACATAATAAGGAAAAAGCATCTGCATACCTTACCAATTCCCGCAGGAGAGGTGCATCTCCTAAACAATCCATTGCAGATAAAATTCATGCAGAGAGTGCAAAAGCCTATATTAGGTTCATGGAGCATTATCTCAAGACAGGAGATTGGATTTGTGAACATATGGGTCAGGATGAGGAAAAACGTACTCAATGGAAATGTGTTGCAATGGCCTATAATGCAGATGGTACACCTAAACGATCTAAGGGTGTGTACTATCCAGACATTAATATGGTGTGGGGTGAGGTTGTATGATATTAATTGATTTAAGTCAGATAATGGTGGCATCTACAATGATGTCAATGGGTAAAGACCAATCAGAAGTTGATATTAACATGGTTCGACATATGGTTCTGAATAGTCTCAGGATGTATCGATCAAAATATCACGAAGAATATGGTGAGTTGGTATTATGTTGTGATGGTAGACATTCTTGGAGGAGAGAACACTTTCCTCAATACAAGGCAGCTAGAAAATCCAACAGGGAAGCAGATAAAAGAGATTGGACACAAATATTTGGATGTTTAGATACCATCAAGTCTGAACTTAAAGAGTTTTTCCCATACAAGTATCTTGAGGTTGATACAGCAGAAGCTGATGACATTATAGGGGTACTTGCAAGAAGGTCAGGTACAGAAAGAGTAATGATAATTTCTGGTGATAAGGATTTTATACAACTACAAATATACAAAAACGTAAAACAATACAGCCCTATCACCAAGAAATTAATAGTGGATAGAGATCCAGCAAAGTATTTAAAGGAACATATTATGAAGGGGGATTCCTCTGATGGTGTTCCAAACATTTTATCAACCGATAGTTGTATCGTAGATAAGATTAGACAAAAACCATTGTCTAAGAAGAAGATAGAGTCATGGATAGACCAAGAACCAGCAGACTTTTGTAATGAAGAACAGTTAAGGAATTATCATAGAAATATGAAACTGATTGATTTACAATTTACACCATTAGACATAGTTGACCAGATTGGTAAACAGTTTGATGTAACTCCGCAAGGAAAACGTAGTGGCCTTTTGAATTATTTTATCGAAAGGAAACTTAATAATTTAATACAAGACATAGGAGAATTTTAAAATGGCACAACCAGTAATTGAGGGTGGAACAGGAACAAGAAGTTTTAGTACCGATGAAGGTGCAAGACTTACTTCTGAAAAACCTATTAAAGTTAGAGAACCATTATTAAGTGAAATACTTACTAGGGTGCATAAGGCAAAAAACAAAACAGATATGATAAAAATTCTTAGAGAAGAAAATTGTGAACCATTACAACAGATATTGCAATGGGCATTTAATCCTACTATCACTTCTGCATTACCATCAGGCGCACCACCATATATTGAGAATGATGCTCCAGAAGGTACAGAACATACATTATTAAGAACTGAGGCAAATGGTCTTTGGCATTTTGTTAAGGTTAATGATAAACCAGCTGATCCAAATATACAAAGAACAGTTATGGAACGTATGTTTATCAGACTGTTAGAAGGATTACATAAGAATGAAGCTAAATTATTATGTGATGTAAAAGATAAAAAACTCGCATATAATCCAAAAACTAAGAAAGGGATTAAAGGATTATCTGTACCTATATTGCAGGAAGCCTTTGGTTGGAATGAGGACTTTAAGAAAAAAGATGTATAAATATAATACAATCTTTTTATAGGGAGTCCTAGATATGCAAATCCGAAACGGAATGTGTGGCACAGATAGCCTTATATCTCTCCACACTTAAATTCCCCTTTATATAATTTAGAGTTTAATCGTTTAACGATCTGCGGTTACTATTATCTAACTGGACTTACTGTATCTTAAAAAAGATTGAAGATCATATTAGACAAGGAAATATGAAAAAACTGTTTATAACAGTTGGATTAATTTTATCTTTAGCTTTTCCATTAGGAAGTTCCTCATCATCAAATGCAGCTAAGGTTGTAAATAATGAAAATATATGGACATATACATCATATGTAAATGTAGTAAAAGATAGAAAGAAACAACTGGAATGTCTCGCAAAGAACATTTATTTCGAAGCACGAAATGAACCATTTGCAGGACAATTTGCAGTAGCGTTAGTAACTCTTAATAGAGTACATGACTCTGCATTTCCCGATAGTGTATGTAAAGTAGTATATCAAGGATTACACTATGCATCTGGATTACCAAAACGTGATAGATGCCAATTCAGTTGGTATTGTGATGGAAACTCAGATGAAATACAGAATGAACGTGCGTGGGTTAAGGTTCAAAAGACTGCAAATCTTGCATTGCTTCAATATAGTTCAATTAAGGCCGAAGGGTTAGATTATACTGAAGGAGCAAGGTATTACCACACATATGAAATTAAACCAAGATGGTCAACCACATTTCCAAAAGTGGGAAGGATTGGAGATCATATATTTTATAGATAATAATGATTAGTGAAAAACTTGAAAATATTACACAAGAATGTGTTCATAGTTGGTCAAAGAAAGAATTATATTCAGAGTTTTCTAAAATGACAGACATTCTTCACTTCATAGAGAAGAATGAAAAATTAAGTCGAGATGGAAAACAATTTATGGGTGACTTAGAACACAGCTTGGTGAAACTTTTTGCAACGAAAAATAACAATGCCGACATATCAATATAAATGCACAAAATGTGATTTTGAAATGGAGCAAACTCTTAGGATAGATGATAGACATAAACCTATAGAAGAAGCTCACAAATATGGAACTTGTAATGACCTAGATTCGGAATCTTGTGATTTACAGATAGTTCCTCAATTTCTTTCTATGGTTTCCATGCGTGATGGCTGGAGGAGACATACTAGTGATGGATGGAAAGATAGATTAAAAGAAATTAAACGAACAAACCCAGGCTCCAACTTAGATACTTAATATGCAAACACAAATGTTTAATCATGACCAGTTAGTTGAGATGAAGGGTGTTACAAAGAACCAGACTGAGGTTTTTACCCAATATGCAGCCGGTAAGAATATGTTCCTATACGGCCCTGCAGGAACAGGAAAAACTTTCGTTCTTCTTTATAATGCAATCAAGGAAGTTCTTGACCCCTCTACAAATTATAACTGTGTACAAATAGTAAGGTCATTAATGCCTACTAGAAGTCTTGCGTTCATGCCAAGTGATGACCAAGACAAAAGTTCTTTATACCAAGTTCCCTACGACAATATGCTAAGATTTATGTTCAAACTCTCTGCACAAGAGCAGTTTGATATGTTGTATAGTGAATTAAAGAAACAAGGAAGTATTTCATTTCTATCAACATCCTTCTTGAGTGGGATTACACTAGATAATTCTATTGTCCTTGTTGATGAATGCCAAAATCTAAACTTCCACGAATTGGACACCATTATGACCAGAGTTGGTCAGGATTCCAAAATCATGTTCTCAGGAGATTTTGACCAGACAGACCTAAGAGAAGATGAAGAAAAAGCTGGATTGGGTCAGTTCATAAAAATTATCAGCGAAATGGAAGAATTTTATTCATGTGAGTTTGATATAGGTGATATAGTTAGAAGCGGATTAGTTCGTTCCTATATCATCCAAAAATATAATACTGGATTAGGAGATAGAAAATAATGTTACCAATGCTACTATTCAACGTAGTTTCTAGTCTTGTCATAGATAAGGCACAGAATCTCGCAAAAGAGCACGTTGAGAAGATGATAGATGATATTCTTCCAGATGATGCAAAAGAAGAATTAGATGAACTAGTTAAAAGTGACCCCACACATCAATTTGAAAGTGCAACAGAAGCACTTCAAGGAGCTGTAGAAGGGAAATTACCAATATCCTTAAAGGATGGTACAATGAAACCTATTGAATTAAATTTCAAGGTTACATATGACCCAAACTCAGGTAAAGTGGATGTTGTACAAGATACTGAGGAGATATAATGGCAGAGACAATAAGAGTATCAAAAAACTTTGCACTTTCAGAAATGGTCAAGAGTGCAACAGCAGAAAGACTTGGTGTAGACAATACACCTACTGATATACACCTAGTGAATCTAACACACCTTGCAATACATATTTTGCAACCAGTTAGAGATGAGTTTGGTGTTATCACAATAAATTCTGGTTATCGTGGCCCAAAGTTAAATGCGGCTGTTGGTGGTTCAAAAACCTCACAACATATGAATGGCCAGGCAGCGGATTTTGAATCTTTTTCAACTCCAAACCCTGACCTTGCATTGTGGATTTCTAAGAATTTAGATTTTGACCAGCTCATTTTAGAGTTCTATGATGGAGTCAACCCTAATAGTGGATGGGTTCATTGTAGTTACAACCTAATGGGCAATCGTAAGAAAATCATGACTGCACTAAAGACTAAGAGTGGAGTCCAATATAAAACTGGTTTTGTAAATAAATAATGATACTAAAAAATTATGATAGGAAACTCATTCCTGAGTTACCTAGACTTGTGAGAACAAATGTTGGTGGTAATAGACATTACGACACACCTAATGGATCATACCCTTCTATAACATCCGTACTATCGATAAGAGGA
>ERZ1046876.2605-NODE-2605-length-10832-cov-5.977916_pt1 | contig 10832 bp, 10 predicted proteins | sample MGYA00383094_ERZ1046876 | MGnify/ENA primary metagenome ERZ1046876 (study PRJEB29581, sample SAMEA5548364) | metagenome | biome: marine; feature: coastal; material: water | depth 50 m | study: Short-term variability in the microbial, nano- and picoplankton... | reverse complement strand
CAGAAAAAGGACCATCGCCGTTAGACGTGTTGTGCTATCCATCGCCTCTCTGAGCGCTTTAAACGTCAGTCTGCGATTCGCAGCAGCGAGTCCAACTGCACCGAGGCCGCCCAAGGCTCCCGCTTCTGTTGGAGTAGCCACACCCGAGAAGATGCTCCCCAAAACAAGTAAAATCAGTACTAGTGGAGGCATTAAAACTAGAAACACACGCCGTATGAGCGTCGGAGTATCAATATCTCGGGCCTCTTTAGGCAGCGCAGGAGCCATTTCGGGTTTAAAAAAGGCTACTCCTCCACAATAGAGCGCATACATCAAGGCCAACATGACTCCGGGAACGAGGGCCCCCATAAACAAGTCGCCCACAGAGATGCCCATCTGGTCCGCCAACACAATCAGAACGACACTAGGAGGAATGATCTGCCCCAGAGTTCCGGATGCCGTAATCACACCAACAGACAGCTCTTTGGAATATCCATAGCGTAACATGACCGGCAGTGAAATCAACCCCATGGCTACCACACTGGCTCCAACAACACCTGTAGCAGCGGCGAGCAACGCACCAACAAACACAACGGCAAAGGCCAGTCCACCGCGGATTGGACCGAAAAGCTGACCAACCGTAGTAAGTAAATCTTCTGCCAGCCGAGACTTCTCCAGCATGGTCCCCATAAATATGAAATAAGGCACCGCTAACAGGACAAAGTTAGACATAATGCCAAAGGTGCGATCCGGCATGGCCAGCAACAGGGGCCAGTCGAACACGCCAAGCTCAACACCCAAAAAGGCAAATAAAAGCGCTGTTCCACCCAATGCGAAAGCCACCGGGTATCCTGTAAAAATTAAGATCAGTGCCCCAGCAAACATGAGGGGTGCCAGCCATTCAACTCCCATTACGCCGGCTCCTCCTCAGCTGTCTCGAAACCTCGGATAACGGCAAGGTTGCGAATGAACATCGAAAACCCTTGAATAAGAATCAGGATAAAAGCCACGGGAATGGCCGTTTTCAACGGATATCGGGGCAAGCCGCCCGGATCAGGCGATACTTCTAATACGGCCCAGGAGTTCATCACAGCCGGCCAAGACACCCAGAGCATCATACCACAAAAGGGTACCAGAAAAAGCAGGGTGCCCAACACGTTTATCCAGGCTCTGCCCTTAGGACTCAGTCTGGAATACAGGATATCCACGCGCACATGCTCATCATGGCGAAGGGCGTATGCAGCGCCCAATAAAAAGACTAGGCTGAACAGGTACCACTGCAGTTCCAGATACATATTGGAACTCAAGCTCATACCGATCGACCTGTCCACATATCGAACGATCGTATTGTACCCGCCAATCACCACCATACCCAGCACCAACCAGTACAACCACTTGCCGAACCGATCTTGAAATCGGTCAATGAGGTCTGCTATGCGAAGGAGTCGTTGCACGGTTGCGTTTTTATGGTGGGCGAGAAGTTACGCCTTAGAGTCGGAATCGTCTGCGTACTTCTCAATGCGTCGTTCTAGACTCTCTTCAGTGTCTCTGGATCGCCAGTAATCTAAGCGTTCCTTGATGGTGCGCTCATATCCAACATCACTGGGCTCATAAAAGTACATGCCCTGCATGTTTTCAGGCAAATACTGTTGCGGGACATAATGATTCCGGTAAGCATGCGGATAGAGATACCCTTTCCCATGGCCCAACCCTTCTCCGTCTCGGCTACCGTCTTTCAGGTGATTCGGCACATCTCCGGTCTGCTCATTTTCGACATATTTGAGTGCATCGAAAAACACATAAGTAGAATTACTTTTAGGCGCGGTGGCCATATACAGACAACATTCTGAAAGATGAAATCGCCCTTCTGGAAGCCCGATATAATCAAATGCTTGAGCGCAGGACACAGCAACCTGCACCGCTCTCGGATCAGCCAATCCAATGTCTTCGGCGGCAAAAATCAACATGCGTCGCAAAATGAATTTAGGATCCTCACCGGCATACAGCATGCGACCCATCCAATACAATGCCGCGTCTGGGTCGGAGCCGCGAAGGCTTTTGATGAACGCTGAAATCGTGTCATAATGCGCGTCGCCCTCCTTGTCGTAGAGAACAGCCCGTTTCTGAATAGACTCTTCAGCCACTTCCAAGGAGACATTTTCTCCTTCCGCGGTCGTCTCTACGGCCAATTCAAGGGCATTGAGCAGCGAACGAGCATCTCCGTTCGAGGTAGATACCAAGTGGTCCAACGCATCGGCGTCGATGCCCGTTTTACGGCGACCATATCCCCGCTCCTCGTTGGAGAGGGTGAATTGGGCTACTTTGCGTAAGTCGTCTTCAGTCAGAGGCTGGAGTTCAAAGATTCGAGACCGAGACACGAGCGCTTTAATCACCTCGAAATATGGATTCTCCGTGGTCGCTCCGATAAATACGACCGTACCATTTTCTACATGAGGAAGCAGCGCGTCTTGCTGAGCCTTATTAAACCGATGCACCTCATCGATAAAGAGAATCGTACGTCGCTGATGATGTTTGAGAAGGTTTTCAGCATCTGCAATGGCCGCGCGAATATCCTTAACTCCCGCAAGTACGGCATTCATGGTAACGAAATGAGATTTCGTTGATCCCGCTATAATTCGAGCCAGCGTAGTCTTTCCCGTTCCAGGAGGGCCATAGAAAATGAGCGAAGTGATTCGATCTGCTTCAATAGATCGTCGGAGCAGTCGACCAGGGCCTAGAATATGGTCCTGGCCAATGTATTCCTCCAGCGTCCGTGGACGCATTCGGTCGGCCAGAGGTGCTCGAGAGGACCGGAATCCTTCAGCTGCTTTATCAAACAAATCGGAGCTCATGTAATCAAATTCAACTCTTTAAGGATCTGCAAAACACCTTCTCTAAATAAGGTAGCACCGCCTTGAGATGGATGCCGAACGTAGGTGGCTTCGACGTCAATCATTCCAAGCGCCTTTTCCGCTTTTCGGCCCACAGCAACAACAGCTCGAGGCTTTAATATTTCAACCATTTCCGAAACGAGAGGTAGAAATCGTTTGATTTCAGATGCGCGGGGGGTTCGAATAGTAAGGGGCTTTCCTTGGTAGTGGGGATGCATAGGCACCGTATTCCACGTAAATATATGCTCATGCCACGGTAACAAGATTCCCCAATAAATGGAGGCACTGTACTCTTTGTGAGGGTTTTCTTCCAGGCTGGATTGCCTTCCCGATATTGGAAAATTAGGATCCAGCAATTGTTCTTCGCTCGTTATCGGCACGCCAGAAAATCGACATCCCCACGGTCCGGGCGCCTCGGCCAGTAACAAGACTTCCGGCTTTTTCCGCCTTTCAGTCACATACTTTCTAAGATTATCTCGTCGAATGGAAATGGCATCTGCCCGGTCAAGCCCTTCTGAGCGCGTTGAGTACGGGTTAAACAACTCCTCATTTGAAGACTCTCTAAACAGATTCTTCTCAAACATTCTGTTGAGTTCGGAGAGCATACGAGGTGTAGAAAGGGTAATGGGTGTTGTTAGCCTGTGAATCTAGTTGCTTTCGGACTGGACTCCAACCTGATAGAACGGCGAATTTTCATCGTAGATCGTCGAAAACAGGGTCTAATTCAGGTTAAGCGCGTAATAATGCTTTATTTTTCCTGACTGCCCCGTTGCAGTCTCCTTCCCACTTTGTGTAGTAGATATTATGGAACCTGCTCGACTGTCGATCAGTGATCACGACGTTGAATTTCCCGTAACCGTCGGGAGCGAAAATGAAGTCGGTTTTGACATTAGAAAATTACGTGGTACTACTGGTGCGATCACCGTAGACCCCGGATTTGCAAACACCGGATCTTGCAAAAGCGGTATCACCTTTATCGATGGTGAAAATGGAATTCTCAGATATAGAGGGTACGCCATTGAAGACTTGGCCAATCACTCTTCTTTTCTTGATGTAGCTTACCTGCTCATCTACGGAAATCTTCCCACGCGAGTAGAATTGGACGATTTTCATGGCGAGATGACCAGGCACAGCCTCATCCACGAAGACATGAAAAAGTTCTTTGAGGGATATCCGCCGAATGCTCCACCCATGAGCGTTCTTTCTACGATTGTTTCTTCTTTGAGTGCATTTTACCCCGGTACGGAAAATGGTGAGGACATTGACCTCAATATTCGCCGGTTGCTTGCCAAACTGAATACAATCGCTGCATTTGCTTTCAAGAAGTCTATTGGTCAGCCTTACATATACCCCCGCAACAACCTGGGATATGCCGAAGACTTTTTGCACATGATGTTCGCTGTGCCTTCGGAAGACTACGAGCCTCACCCGCTTTTGGTCAAAACGCTGGATATGCTCCTTATTTTGCACGCCGACCATGAGCAAAACTGCTCGACCTCTACCGTCCGGATGGTAGGAAGCTCAGGAGCAGACTTGTTCTCTTCCATCTCCGCTGGTATCTCGGCCCTGTCAGGCCCTTTGCATGGAGGCGCGAACACCGCCGTCATCGAAATGCTGGAAATGATTCGTCAAGATGGTGGTGGCTTCAAAAAGTATGTCGACAAAGCCAAAGACAAGTCCGACCCATTCCGTCTTATGGGTTTTGGACATCGGGTGTATAAGAACTTTGATCCTCGTGCGCGCGTGATCAAGCAGATTGCAGACGAAGTACTGGGTGAACTCGGAATAGATGATCCACTATTGGATCTGGCTAAAGAGCTAGAAAACATTGCTCTCGAGGATGAATACTTCATCTCTCGTGGATTGTATCCAAATGTGGATTTCTACTCAGGTATTCTTTACCGCGCCATGGGCATTCCCACGAACATGTTTACTGTAATGTTTGCACTTGGTAGACTCCCGGGCTGGATTGCTCAGTGGTTGGAAATGAAGACGGATTCAGATACTCGAATCTATCGCCCACGCCAGATTTACACCGGAAATAATCACCGAGAATACGTCCAAATTGGACGGCGTTGCCTTTAAAAATCCCTAATCGCCTTATATTGAATAACCAATCGGCGATTTTATATCGTTTTATAATGACAAAGATGTCACATTGGAGGACTCAAATGAGAAAACTCGTACCGCTTTTCCTTTTCATCGCGCTGCTGATCGTGAGCCTAGCTCCACAGTCTGCGAATGCTCAGGTTGAGCGCGGAGAAGGTTCCGTCTACATTCGCCCACATGTAGGAATTTCCTACTACATGGGAGACAACGAAAAATCACCGTTCAATTTTGACGGTGGTATGTTCGATACCCTACCGTACAATCTAGGCGTGGAACTGGGATATCAGTTCACATCTGATTACAGCTTGGGTCTAGCTATCAGAACCGGTGACTATAATCAGATCACTGACTTCGAAGTCCCTACAGATACGAAAGATCACCCTACCACTCGTTGGGGCGTGGCTCTGATTGCCCGTAAATTATTATCCCAAGGAAAAATTGCTCCTTACTGGATGGCAGGGCTTAATGTCGGTGGAGGATCAACGTATGTTTATTCCGTCGCTTGTGCGAACAACGGTGCATGTGTTGAAGACTCAGACAACATGGCATACGGTGTCACGTTTGGTTTAGGTCTCGACTTCTACATCAACCGGAGCACTTCTTTTTTCTTGCAGACGGTACTTGATGCTCAGACACCCGACGGCAACCCTGACGGTAGTGTAAATGACAACTTTGGAGTCGACTTTCTCGGTGCACACTCTGCAGGTATTAAGTACAACTTCAAGCGTGTTACTCCTGTTGAGTTAACCGACATGATCTGCCCGATCGATGCAGTAGACACCGGAGCACCGGTAACGTTCACGGCATCTATGAACGAAGACGCTACTCAGCCTGTCAATCTGCTTTGGACGTTTGATGGCGATGGATCTGCCGAAGGTATGACGGTCTCTCACACGTTTGCACGTACAGGCGAGTACAATGTCGGCGTAACGGCAACAAACGGAAACGGTAAGTACACGTCCGTTATGACCTGCCCAGTAACCGTGAAAGATCCGTGCTTGCCAGCGCAGATCACCTCCATGCGCGCTTCCAACATGAGCCCTGATACAGAAACCGCGGTTTCATTTTCGGCTAATGTGAGTGGTAGCGAAGGCACGTACCACTGGATGTTCGGTGACGGCTCCATGTCAATGGACGAAAACCCAACTCACACGTACGAAGAAGCAGGTACGTATACGGTTGTTCTCGAAATCAAAAATTGCGCCGGCACTATCCGTCGCGAAATGACGATTACGGTCGACCCCTACGAAGCAGCCATCTGCCGTGAAATCACGGAAATGAACTCTGCCTACTTCGACCGCAACTCTTCTGCTCTTACAGAAGAAGGCCGTGCAGCACTTCAGGAAAATCTGGAGATCCTGCTTGAGTGCCCGAATCTCAACGCACGCGTTGAAGGATGGGCATCTGCTGGTGAGCGTCGTCCTCAGGAATTGAGTGATGATCGCGCACGAGCTGTCGAACAGTTCTACGTAGACAACGGTGTTACTGCCGGACGTCTGGTTACGACTGGAATGGGCCGCTCAGGAATGGGCAGCAAGAAAGAAGGTCTATCACAGTTCCGTCGCGCAGACACGATCCCTGTTCGGTAGACACTGAACACATCAGACTGTTGAAGCGGGGGGCGGCCATTTGGCCGCCCCCCGCTTTTTTTATGTCCATTTCGCAGCTTAGCACTTAAAATGGCCGCTTCGAACCCCACTTTGCCACGCGAGCGATCTGTCCAATCTGCACTTTCGGTGTTTCCCGTGTTACCCTTCGCCCCGTGTAATCGGCTTACTTAATGCCACCTGCCAGGCCACAAGACAAACCGATGTAATGAAACGAGCTCTACCCTTCCTGACCTTAATTTTACTCCTCGCCGGATGCGTACAAACGCAAGCGACCATGCTAGCCGACTTCGATCTTCCACCGGTGCATCCCGACGACGTTGTCATTTACCTGAGCGAAAGTGATATCGTAGGCGACTGGGAAAAGATTGCCATCATTCATGCTCAAGGAGATTCTCAGTTAACCCGCGAAAGCAATATGTTGCGAAAAGTACGAGAGCGTGCAGGTGAGATTGGCGCTAACGGGATTTTGATTGAAGACATCAAAGAACCGAGTGTTGGCGCTCAAATCGCTGGCGAAGTGCTGGGAACGGGCTCAACTAGGCGCGGACGGATGATTGCCATCTATGTAACGGTCAACTAAGCCAGTTATCCAGTAACCAGTACGCCATCCAGATATAGATCTTCCAATAAGTCAGCCAATGCGGGCTCGCCCTTCAGATCTTCAGAAGTCAGTCCTGGGCCTTCAATAAGTTTCTGAACGAGCGGTAGTGCTTCAGCACCCAGCACGATAGGCTCGCCCGCAGCAAAAAGCTGTACACTTCCCGTTGGATTCACTTGGTAGAGCACCTGAGAAGACGTAGCTGGTCGCAGGGCTCCTTTCTTAAAAGCAGCACCTAAGGTGTCTTCGATTGAGGCTCCTTCGACAAACCGTCTGGGCTCAGAAAGAATACTGCCCACTAATTCTGTGAGCGCGGTTTCATCACCAACCAAATCCGTGACCCTGGATTTCACCCAACTCACAATCTCACCGCTAATTTTCCCAGCAGGTGAACCGGCCGTCAGATTCGGGTCCTGGTAGCGGTCGATGGGATCTAGTTCTTCTAGAGCCCGCTCAAATACGGCAGACACCATTTCGAGAACACCGGGAGCGCGACATCCAAAGGAAAGCGTCATACAAGGCCCAAGGGCAACTCCGAAATGAGCTACTCTCGGGGGTAGATACAGCAGGTCTCCAGGATTCAATACCCAATCTCGATCTGGTTCAAAATCAGCGAGAATTGAAACGTCAATTCCTTCGACCAAGACCTCTTCCTCGACGGGGACCGTATTAATCTGCCACTGGCGTTGTCCTAGCCCTTGAAGCAGAAACACGTCGTAGTTATCAATATGTGCTCCGACTCCCCCACCATTGGCCGCATAACTGATCATCACATCGTCTAATCGCCATTTTGGCAAAAACGAGACTACCTGCAACAGACTTCGTACCTCAGGTACCAGCCTATCTACCTCCTGTATGAGGAGCGTCCAATGAGAGTCCGGGGTCTCATCAAAATCAGAACGACTAAACGGCCCCTCTCTCATTTCCCATGGGTTCGAGCCCCCCTTTTCTACAATCATCCGGCTCAACGCATCTTCTCGGCTGGATAACTCCATGAAGGCTTCAGGAGACAACGGGGACTCAAAGTCAGGCCAGGCACTTCGAACCAAAAGAGGCTTCTTTTGCCAATAGTCGCTGAGAAAGTCCTCAACGCTGAGATCACCAAAAAAGGAAGCTGGGATGTTCATGATTGCTTCAGATGAGACGTTTCAAGATTTCAATAAGTGGCCAGATCATCAGAAGTGCAAATAGCCATGCAAACCACGGCAAGGACTTGTGAAGTTCAGGAAACTCATACCCACAAAAGGGGCACGTTTCATGATCGTCGTTGGATTCTAGCGCACAAGAGGGACACTCTCTCATAATCAATCCACACGCTGGACTGCTTGAATGCGAACAGGATCCATGAGCGTCTGTTGCTCAGTCATTCCCTGTTGAATCATACGCACGATTTCCATGCCTTTGATGATTTGACCAAACGCTGCAAAGCCCTGTCCATCTGGATTACGCATGCCTCCGAAATCCAGTGATGGCTGATCGCCAATGCAGAAAAATATAGAGTGGTCAGCAGAGTCAGGCTCTCCTCGAGCCATCGAAATAGCTCCGTCCACATGTTTTAAACCGGTAATATTGGTTCGTTCAAGTGGGATGGAGTCGAAAAACTGATCTCTCAATGCTGGATTTGCACCGCCCTGAATAACTTCGATAAAAATGGAATCGGCTGGCTGATTGTCCATTCGAACCACGCGAAAAAAGGAACCACCTTCATAGAATCCAGAATCCACATATCGCAAGAAGTTGGACGCAGTGATTGGAGCAGCCACCGTATCTACAGCAACTACAATGGAACCCTTATCGGTTTCGAAAACCACGGTCACCAAGGACTCCTTGTCACATCCTGCGGCAACGGAAACAAAAGCCAAAATCAGTATTGCTAGTCTCATCTGATTTCTTCCTCTAATTCATCCAGAAAATTTTGTATAAGACACCGTTCGAGGGCTTCTATTTTCAATCGAAGAAAAGCGTTTAGTTCTCACGGTAAGCCACCAATTCCACATTAATCTTGATTTCATCGCTAACCAGACTGTTCATGAGAATACCGAAATCGATGTCAAAGTCTTGGCGACGAATCGAAAATGCGGAGCGTATGATTAATACTCCGTCCCCCTCTTGCACGTCTAACGGGAGCTGAAGTTGTCTCGTCTCTCCATAAAAAGTCATTTCCCCTTGAGCAAAAACCTGAGACGTTTCCCCTTTGTCTTCCACGGTCCCCGTAGATGAAAATTGAACCAGCGGATATCGTCCCGCATCTAAAAAATCTTCCGATTTCAACTCTCTGTCTCGCAGACGATTATTGGTATCAACGCTTGAGACATCTAGAACGATTTGCGCAGAAATAGAATCAGGAAAAGACGGGGAATACTGAACTTCGCCGGAGCCGGTTGAAAGCACTCCATTGACCGTAGCAATACCAAAATGCTCCACTTCAAATTGGAACGCTGAAGAATCGATAGCCACTACATACGTGGACAATTGTGCTTTTGCATTTCCGGAAAGAGCAAAGAAAGCAATCAGTACCAGAATAAATCTCATTCGACTCGGCATCACTTGGGGGATGGGATGTATTTTCAAATGCGCGTGCGACCATTCTGTTCGACCAATCACCCAGTAATTACGGCCTTGGGCCAACAACGGCTTTTCATAATGCACTCTTCCACAAAATCATCAACGGTCGGATTATTATCAGAATCCGAGTGGAAACAGCGTTGCAAACAGCACGAAGAACGATTCGAGGCCGTAGTGGCTCCGCATGCACGGCGCCGAAGTCGACATGAAGAAAACCCGGTTGCTGATTTTCTTTTTGAATACTATGCATTTCGCCCCTCTCATCTCAGAAAATGGTCTCCCGGGCTCGGAATAATATTGAAAGGGCCTGCTGCCGAACGCTTTTTGGATAGAGAGCATTTTGAGGTCGGGGACCTCGGTGTAAGAGTAAGCCTTTCAAATACTCCAAAGCACTTTGAGAGAGGCACACGGTGGATCCTGAACCTACTTCAATCCACTCGGAATAGAGCCCCGCAATTCGGATGCTTCGGGCTACATGAGTGGGCAATGCTCTACAAAGCGGATACCGCGCGCCATGCAAGCGTTCAACTCCGAGTATCTCAAAATGAAGTAAATGAGGTCGTTGAAAATGGTACGGTCAATTGCAGTCATTACGATGCGTTCCGATTTTTCACTCCCGACGCACGGCCCTTAAATAGCCGTCAGCTAGACCGCGACGATATGACAAACTGCGAGCAGCCCGGTTGTTTGCACGCGAACATGGATATGTATCGATGGGCTTTCAAACGATACCCTTGGATTGACAGCGATCTCATCATGGATGCGTTTGAGTTAGCCATGGAAATTCGAGTTTTGGACATGGCATCCAGCCCTTATGATGTGTCCGCATTTGGCATAGATCCCGTACCCATCGAAGCGGATCACGGACGTCAACAATACATCTCCCAGCAAAAGAAATTTGCCGAGCGGGCTTCCTCAATCAGAGATCGCTTAATCGAAGCCTACCAGAACATCGTAATCGAGCTAGATGCCCTTCATGGTTCCTTTGCAAATTCAGGGTCCAATTCGTAACCTGAATTCTGTCGCTATCCCCGTTAAAGCGCGCTTTTTCTTTTTTACACCCACCTGAAGTATGACTCT
>ERZ1046876.2589-NODE-2589-length-10874-cov-4.691838_pt1 | contig 10874 bp, 8 predicted proteins | sample MGYA00383094_ERZ1046876 | MGnify/ENA primary metagenome ERZ1046876 (study PRJEB29581, sample SAMEA5548364) | metagenome | biome: marine; feature: coastal; material: water | depth 50 m | study: Short-term variability in the microbial, nano- and picoplankton... | reverse complement strand
CCCCTTGGGATTCAACTGTAGCTTATAATCCTGGTGATGTTGTGTCGTTAAACCAATTTGAATTTGTATGTGTATTTCCTTCCCCTCCCGGTGAACCCCCCCCTGGTTCTATCAGGTGGAACTTAGTCCGAATTATAGGATTTGCATCAGGTGAACTTGCAACGGATTTTATTTGGAGGTTTGCCAAAGAAGTCGAATTTTTTAATGGCATACCTTATATTCAATCTACTTCATCCATTCGAAATAGTCATTTTAAACTAGCAACTTTAATGCACTTACTTTGGCGCGAAAATGCGGATATTTTGACGGATGCAGATATAAATCCTTTATCTAGTTTGCCCACACTTGATGCAATATCAAAAATTCTTTCTGATCCTCGATATACATCAAGATTCAATTTGATATGGAAAAATGCGAGTTTGATAAGCGAAGATTTACCAAATTGGAAAAATGAAGAATGGTTTGGTGATTTCTGGGATGTTCACTTTCCTTGGGTTTTTCATGAAGACTTGGGCTGGATTTATGTAGCAGGCGTTTCACCCACATCTTTCTGGCTTTATTCAGAGAATTTGGGTTGGGTTTGGAGTGGTGCAGCACACTACCCGTCTCTATATAGTAATAATGAACAAGGATGGATTTATTTTGATAAATCTACATCACTTTATTATTCTTATGTGACAAAAGCTTGGAAAACTTTTTAAAAATTTTGTTTCTTTTTCATCTAATGTGACAAAAATTGTTCACTTTTTACATTCCGTGGATCCTAGAACAGGAGGAGTTGCGGAAGCGGTTTTGCGTCTAAACGAAGAGTTAAAAAATCAAAATATTTCCTCTTCCATTTCTGATGACAGAAAGAACGAAAGTCAAAATTCGGATTTGATTATTGCTCATGGCTTATGGCAATGGCCTAGCGAAATGGCATGGAAATTCTTTAAGAAACATCAAACGCCTTACATGGTTTTTCCTCATGGTATGCTTGATCCATGGTTTAAAAAATCTTATCCAATTAAACATCTGAAGAAACAAATTTATTGGTATTGGAGGCAGGGTAAATTTTTACACGACGCATACAGGGTTTGTTTTACTACAGAAGAAGAACGATTTTTAGCTCAGAATACATTTAAACCGTATAATGCAAATGAAATTGTTACTGGGTTGGGAGTGAAGGAACCTCCACTCAAAAAAGATGCCCAACTGAACGCAATTTATTCTCGATTTCCAGAATTCAAAAATACAAAGGTACTTTTATACCTAGGTCGTTTCCATCCCAAAAAAGGGGTGGATTTATTGATTAATTCATTTTTAAAAAAATGTAAAAAAAATGAAATACTTCTTTTAGCTGGACCAGTAGATAATGCTGACCCTTATACAAAATTCTTACAGAAACTAGCAAATAAGGATAACAACCAAATTGTTTGGTCAGGCATGCTAAAAGATGATTTAAAATGGGGAGCATTGCGAATGGCAGATGCTTTAATTCTGCCTTCACATCAGGAGAATTTTGGAATGGTGATTGCAGAGGCCCTTTCTGTGGAAACTCCTGTCTTTCTTACGAACAAGGTTAATCTTTGGCGGGAAGTCATTGATTCAGGTGCAGGTATTGTTTCAAATGACGATCAATCGGGAATGGATAATTTGATCCAACAATGGGTATCTAATTCACATGTTGGATGTTTGGAAAATACCTCAAATTGTTTTCGTGAAAAATTACATATTAAACAAACCGTGGAAAAAATAGTGTCTATTTTACCCCAAAAGAACTGAATTTACATGTTGGGATGCAGAAAATAAGAATAACTATTTTACAGGGTGCATTTTTACCCGTTCCAGCTTTGCGAGGAGGTGCTATTGAGAAGGCATGGGATGCATTGGGTCAATGTTTTGCAGATGCTGGCCATAAGGTAACTCATATTTCAAGAAAGTGTAATGGCCTTCCAGAAGAAGAAAAAATCGGTGATGTTCGCCATTTGAGAGTGCAAGGATTTGATGGAGTAAAAAATTCTTTCCTTTTGAAACTTTTGGAAACCTTTTATGTCCTTCGTGCTAAAAAACTGTTACCACCCGCCGATATTTTGATAACTCATGCATTTTGGGCACCTCTTTTATTTAATAAAGAAAAGTTCGGAAAAATGTATGTTCATGTTGGAAGATATCCAAAAGGACAATTAAGATTTTATAAAAAGGCCAGTCGCTTTCAAGTTCCCACCAAAGCAATTTTCGAAGCGGTAAAAAAAGAAATACCTGAAAGGTCAAAAGAAATATCTGTCTTACCATACCCGATTAATTGGAAGGTTGAAAAAAGCGGTAATTATTTGGAAAGATCCTCAACGCTTTTATTTCTTGGAAGAATTCACCCTGAAAAGGGAGTTACTGAATTGATTAAAGCATTCAAGAATATACCGCTTAATATTCGCAAGGAGTGGAAGTTGATTATTCGTGGACCATGGCGATTTGAGCAGGGAGGAGGAGGAGAATCATATTTATCCCAAGTTAAAGATGAGGCAAAGGAGTGTGGGTCCGTTATTGAAATTCTGGAACCGACTTTTTCAGTTGCTGAATTAAGAAAAAGTTTAGAAGCAGCTAAATTATTTGTATACCCATCTTCTGCAGACAAGGGGGAAACTTTTGGATTGGCTGTGCTGGAGGCCATGAGTTGTGGTTGTGTTCCCATTGTTTCTTCCCTCGAATGCTTTCAGGATTTGGTTGCGGATCAAAAAAATGGTTATGTTTTTAATCATCGATCAAACATTGCAGTTCAATTACTCAGTTCTAAATTAGAAGATGCGATTCAATCCCAAGAGAACAATATAAGGTTTTCAAATGAATGTTTTAAAATGGCTAAAGAATATGAAGCAGAAAGGTTAGCAAGAAAATATATTCAAGATTTTAAGGTTTTATTGGATTTAAAACCTTTAGATATTCATTCTTAAAGGCTTGGAGCTATTGTTTTTTTTTCATATTATGAACTCATGAACAATTCTCTTCGACTTGCATTAGCCCTTTGTTTTATTGGGGTACTTGGTTATGGCTTTCATTTATTCTCTCAATCGGAGAAAGAAGGAAATTCTAAGGCTGGATTGAGTGATAAAATTTCTTTGCCCGATGATTTATTGGATATCAATGGAATCGAAGTTTCTAGTAATAAGTTAGCAGGAAAATTCGTAGGTTTGTATTTTTCTGCAAGTTGGTGTGGTCCATGTCGTTCGTTTACTCCAAAGTTGGTGAAATTTCGTGATCAACATATTGAAAGTTTTGAGGTTGTTCTTGTTGGATCTGATGGAAGTGATAAAGCTCAAGCAAATTATATGAAAAAGTATAATATGCCATGGCTTGCCATGAAAAATCAGTCCGAAGCGGCGAGGAATATTAGTTTATCCCTTGATGTGGAGTACATTCCTTATCTTGTGGTCTTGGATCCGAATGGTAAGGTAGTTACAAAAAAGGGTAAGGTGGATATCGTGAGATTGGGAGCGGATGCGTTTTCGTCCTGGCAGGAAAAAGTAAAATAATTCTATAGGCGTACAGGAACCCCCGCTTCTTTCATGGCCATCTTTGATTCCGGGATGGAGAATTGCCCAAAATGAAAGATGCTTGCTGCCAATACTGCACTGGCTTTTCCTTTGATTATTCCGTCTGCCAAATGTGAAGGTTTCCCCACTCCACCTGAGGCAATAACAGGTACTTCAACTGCTTCACTAATGGACCGTGTCAAATCCAAGTCAAACCCAACTTTAGTGCCATCTCTGTCCATACTTGTTAAAAGAATTTCTCCTGCACCACGTTGAACGACCTCTTTAGCCCAAGTCTCGGCATCTAATTCAGTTCTTTTTCTTCCCCCATGTGTATATACAGACCAACCGTCAGCGTCGGTATTTTTTTTTGCATCAATTGCTACCACAATACATTGATTTCCAAAAGTTTTGGAAGCTTCATCAATAATAGAAGGTTTTAATATTGCTGCAGTGTTAAGGCTTACCTTGTCAGCACCAGATAAAAGCATATCTCGAATATTAGTAACATTTCTAATACCTCCCCCGACGGTTAAGGGCATAAAGCAGGTTGCTGCAGTTTTTTCAACCACATCTCGCATTATACTTCGTTCATCGCTGGATGCAGTAATATCTAAAAAAACTAGTTCGTCTGCACCTTGTTCTTCGTACGCTTTTGCTATAAGAACCGGGTCACCTGCATCGCGAATTTCTTTGAATTTTATACCTTTTACCACCCTGCCATTGTCAACATCAAGGCATGGAATGATGCGGGCAGATAACATAAAATTAAAAAATCAAGATCAATGAATACAGGTTTTGGTACTGTATAATTTACTCGTCCGCAAAAGCGATATCCGGTTGGTATGACAGTACGAGTTTATACTGCTGACCGGGCCTCATGACTAATGGATGATCGCGGACTAGGTATTGAACATAATGTACATTGCCTGAGTAACCTCTATAATCATTGTCTTCTGTAAGGGTTTCAAATGATCCCCATGTGGCGTGAAAATCATCTAATTCCACATTTGCACGCAATCCTTCGGGTCCCTGCCTTAGGGTTGTGCCTAACCGATATGTTGAATGAGGAGAACCAATGACAAGGGCGAGTCTCATTTTATCCATGGTCACTTGATTTTTGACTTTGAAGGAAAATTCAGATTGAACACGTCCTTCACTGAATGACCATTGAACCTGACAACTTCCTAAACCATAGGCAAAAGTGCCGTCAGTTTTAATGAGATCCGGTTGATCAAACCTTAGATAAAAAGACTTTTTGAGACCAATCCCAGTTACACAATTTTTACCGTAGTAAGATGGTATAATTGAAACATCACCAAAACTTAGTTCGGGCATCATGACTGGCAGATATTTATTAACGGGCCAGTCAAAAATTCCCGAACAATGAGGAAATGCTAAGTTATCACTTGTTACATCTTTACCTGGTCCGATTAATGGAAGTTGATATTGTAAGCCATTATTTTCGTCCCTAAAAAGAAAAGCTCCATGTTCTTTTTTGTGGGATTTGTCAAAAATTACAAATCGACCGGCAGTCTTCGATCGATTAGATGGTGGAACCGCTAATGTACCTCCAATTACCTTGGCTAATCGAGACCACTGGCAAAGATTACGGGCCGCATCAAAATTTGCCATTCGGGTGGTATGATTAGGAACCGTATTTCTTTCAGAATCACGAATCACAAGATCTCCTTTTTCTTGGTCAAGATAAGTGACGAAAAAATATTGAAACAATCTGCGTAGGGTATCTAAGTATAGGGGCATCTTTTCCGAACTAATCCATTGATCACGCATGGATTGAAGAATCATACTAATGCAATGAATTTGTCCGTATGCTCCGACTGATCGACCATAGTTCCAGCCTAAACCATCCTGCCTGACCATATCGGGAAGCATTTTAAGGTATTTTTCAGCAAAGGTTCTAAGTTTTGGAAGCTTTCTGTCCTTTAGATGAACATTTGCATGTAATTGAAGAGCTTGTCGGATAAATATGAAAGAAAGAAGACCGTAAACATCATAAACCCCACCTTTGTTTTTAGAATCGTCATCAAAGAAACCGGTGGAACTACTAGCCTCAATTCTTTCTACAAATCGATCAATAACTTTTCCAGTATCATCTTTCTTCGATAATCCAAAGCTGAATCTGGCAACGGACTTGGCAACATTAAAGGCTTGGTAGTGGTCTTCATGATCAGATCGAGCTAAAAGACATTGATCAAGTTGTTCACGAGTTGGATCAAGCAATCTTTCCCATACTGCGTTTCTTTCCTTGGATGCTCCAAAGGATAGAAGACCGAGAGAGGCATATGCCATGCCATTATCATTGGCTTCATCATTGAAGGCTTGCTGAGTTATACACCGAGCAGCCAAATCATGAAGATCAAAATTATCTAATTCCACTTCCCCGGTGGCCCGGAAGAATTCTCCTATTGCAAGTGCAGCATGTCCAGGCTCATCGGCCCGAGATTCTTCGCCGGATGCGGGAGTAACCGTTCCGTCTTCGTTGATGTGCCGAAGGTTATTACCCAAGAGAGAACGGGCTAAGTCCAAGCATTGATCAGAAAAATTGTGCATAAGGGGGCTCGAAAGAGTAAATTGTGAAAGTGTCGAAAGTGTCGAAAATACTCGCTTTTGTCAACGAGTTAAGGGGTTTGAATAAGGTCTAGAAATTCTTTGTTGGATTTGGTGGTTACCATACGATCTAATAAAGTTTCCGCTGCATCGATTATCTTCATAGGAGACATAGCTCGTCTAAGGAATGAAGTTTTTTCCAATACCTTCGGATCAATTAAGTCTTCTTCTTTGCGAGTACCAGAAGACGCAAGATTAATTGCTGGCCAAAGTCGAAGTTCGGCCACTTTTCGATCGAGTATAATTTCGCAATTTCCGGTTCCTTTAAATTCTTGGAAAATAAGTTCGTCCATTTTTGAACCGGTTTCGACAAGGGCTGTAGCAACAATTGTGAGTGAACCCGCTTCCTCGGAATTACGGGCAGAAGAAAAGATTTGCCTGGGTTTTTCCAATGCCCGAACATCAAGTCCGCCCGTCATGGTTCGACCACTTTTTCCTGATGCTGCGTTATACGCACGTGAAAGTCGTGTTATAGAATCTAGAAGTAAAACAACATCTTTTTTACTTTCCACCAATCTTTTTGCCCGCTCGATTGCAAGTTCTGCAATTCGCAGATGGCTCTTAACTTCTTCATCATTGGAAGATGCGTAAATTTCTGCCGGGACAGACCTTTTAAAGTCGGTGACTTCTTCAGGTCTTTCATCAATAAGTAAAACCATTAAGTGACATTCCGGATGGTTTTCTTCTATTCCTTTTGCGATGTCGTGTAGGATTGTAGTTTTTCCGGCACGGGGCGGGGCGACTATCAAACTACGTTGACCTTTGCCTATTGGACAGAATAGGTCAAGTACGCGAGTGGTCATTCGTCCGTCTTTGCTCTCCAAATTAAGTTTATCTTTTGGTTGAATTGTAGTTAGCTGGTCGAAGCGGAATTGTTGCTTGCGTTCTTTTAATTCAAATCCATCCACTTTATGAATAAAGCGTACTTTGGGGTTTGGTCTACTTTTATCAGGAATTGCATCCGCTGTAATAACGGAGCCTTTCTTGAGTTTAAATCGACGAATTAATTCTTTGGGCACAAATGCATCCAATGGAGTTGTCTTCCCACCCCTTTGGGGGTCAAGAAGAACTCCAGTCTTATTGTCGTTAAGATCAAGAATACCTTCAACTTCTAGAAGGTTCTGACCAGTCTGTTCATGTTCACTCATCAAAAAACGATAAAATTAATGGCAATATTTGCCTATGGAAATCCGATAAATCGGAAGGGATTACTGAACTGAATCTAAATGTAACCAAACGATTGTTGATGGGTTATTCTATGATTCAGTTTTCTAATTACATAATTTACATAGATTGAAGTCAACCAAGTAAAACATCTCTGCACAAAAGGGTTTGTCCTTATTTATTTATAGTTTAATAAATTATTTCAATATGAATAAAGCCTTTTATTTAACAACAGCGATCGATTATGCGAATGGATCTCCCCACTTAGGACATGCGTACGAAAAGATTCTGTCCGATGTAATTGTCAGAACCAAAAGACTGAACGGAATACAAACCCATTTTGTGACAGGCCTTGATGAACATGGTCAAAAAGTCCAGCAAAGTGCGGAAAAAGAAGGAATACTTCCAAAAGAAAGGTGCGATAGGATTGCACAGGAATTTAAAAATTTGCTAGTAGAATTAAATATTTCCAATGATGATTACATTCGCACAACCGAGTCGCGTCATAAAAGCGTTGTGTCCACCCTTCTTCAGGATCTTTTTGATAGAGGAGAAATATACCAAGCTGAATATAAGGGTTTTTATTCAACCCGGGCTGAACAATTCCTGCAGGAAAAAGATAAGGTTAATGGAAAGTGGCCAGAAATTTATGGCGATGTAACCGAAATTACCGAAAGTAATTATTTCTTTAAGCTTAGCAAGTATCAGGATTGGTTAATCAAATATTTAGAGGACTCGCGGGATTTTATTGTCCCAAGTTTTAGAAAAAATCAAGTGATTGAATTTTTAAAAGAACCTTTAAATGATCTTTGTATCTCTAGGCCAAAAGAAAGATTGGAGTGGGGAATCCCGTTACCATTCGACACAAATTATGTCACTTATGTTTGGTTTGATGCCTTAGTTAATTATGTTACTGCAGCAGGCTACGGGCGTGATGATTTTCATGATTTTTGGCCAGCTGATTTACATGTTATTGGAAAGGATATCTTAGCACCACCGCATGCGGTTTATTGGCCCATCATGTTAAAAGCCTCAAAATTACCACTCCCTAGGCAAATTCTTGCTCATGGTTGGTGGATGAGTTCAGGCGAAAAAATGTCTAAGAGTACGGGTGAGGTTGTTGATCCATTAAGCTTGGTGGAGCAACGCGGGGTTGACGCGTTTCGTTATTTCGTGATGAGAGAAATGACCGTCGGACAGGATGCGGACTTTTCATTAGAGCGCTTTGAATCTCGTTATAAAACTGATCTGGGGAACGATTTAGGGAACCTGGTAAGTCGTTTGTTTCATATGGCTACAACCTATGAGCAGGGCATCGTTCCAGAAGTTGAACTGAATGAAGAGTTTGAACAAAAATTAAAAGCAAATTTTGAAGTAGCTAAAGAAAAGACAATGGAGCGATTCAATTCATTTCAATTTAATCAAGGATTGGAGCAAATTTTTATTTTTATTCGATCCATTAATAAATACGCAGATGAAAGAACCCCTTGGAAGCGTGCAAAATCTGATGAAAGTGAAGATAGAAAGAAATTAAAAACTTGTTTGGGTGTTATGGTTGAATCTCTTCGTTTGGCGATTCAAATGATAGCTCCCGTAATGCCAGGGGTGCATCAAAAAGTGAATGAATTGTTTGGGTTACCAGTTTGTGACAACTGGGAAGACGCATTGGTATGGGATTTCAGACTTGAAGGTAAAACTTTGGGAGAAAAAGTAATTCTTTTTCCTAGAGATCAAATTAAGAAATAGTTTCGTTATTAGAAGAAAGTAGCGTCACTTCAGTTAACTGTACCCGAGTTTCATCTGCGTCTAAAATTGTAATTTGTAAATTTTTTAATTTTAAAACCTCTCCAACTTCGGGAATTCGCCCAAGTTCCTTGGTGATATGCCCGCCAAAACTGGTTAATTCTTCTTCTTCTTCCACTCCTAATTCTTCCGGCAATTCATGAATTGGGCTTAATCCTGAAACTTTCCACTTCCCGACACCTGATTTTTGAACTGTGTTTTCTTCGGCATCAAATTCATCTTGAATTTCTCCGACTACTTCTTCGAGAATGTCCTCAAGTGTAATAACGCCGTCAATACCACCAAATTCATCTTGAACTAATGCCATATGAATTTTCCATCGCATCATTTTTTTTAATGCCACGGGAAGTGGATCATCCGTAGAAACGATCGCGGGTGTCTTGCTTAATTTTCTGAGATCAATTTTCTTTCCTTCTGTTAAAAGACGAAAAGCATATTTAACATGAATTATTCCAATACAGTGGTCTAAATCACCTTCGCATATGGGTAATCTTGTATGTCCACAGGTACGTACAATTTGAAGGTTTTCTTCAATTGAGTCTTGGCAATCTAAAACCTGTACTTGATTTCTTGGAACGAGAACATCTCGAACATGCAAATGGCCCATCTCAAGAGTATTTCCGACAATTTCAAAAACTTCTGGATCAAGGGTGGAACTTTCTCTACTCAGAGTACGAATATGATCAGCTAATTCATTTTTCTCGTCAGCTACTTCAATCCTGGGATCTGCCATTCTCCTCATCAACCTTTCGATTTTTAATAGAATAAGACTAAGTGGAAAACTAACAATTTGAATGAGGACCATAAATGGTTTACCGATTGTTAAATGCAAAGAAAGAAAAGAACTGGCGGCAATAGAATGAGATGCAATTCCTGTCCATGTTCTTTCCCAAAGAAAAGCAATCCCAGTCGAGACCAGGAAATAAAAAATTAGACGAGTAGGAGTAGAATCAACTCCCTGTTTCAAAAAAGTGTAAAATGTAATCGTTCCCAAAATTATCTGGAGAGAAGAAAGTAGGGCGGCTTCAATATGAAAGGGTCTTTCATGATTTGGTGCGGCTAAAAGGGAATGTAATAATTTGTCATCAACTCTATTGACCGGCAGGGATGAAACCCCTGCCCGTACCCGATCAACAAGTGCTCGGAAGGTATTTACATAAAGCCCCCAAATACTTAGCAGGAGCCATGACAAGAGAAGAAAAAACCGATAATCGAAAAGAAAAAGAAATTCGCTCATTATAATGCCTGTGCCTTAGCGATTATTCGCGTGAAGGCATGTAAGGCTTTCGTATTCTCCTCTTCCGTGCCAATTGATATTCGCACATATTCATTTAAATTTTGGGGCATTGGTCTGGTAATGATTCCAAGTTTTTGTAGAGACTCAAAGGTTGATTGTCCATCGCCAACCTTAACGAGTAAAAAATTTGCCTGACTGGGTACAAATTCTAAATTTAAACTTTTCAAACCAACGGACATTTGTTTAAGCCCGGCTAAATTTCTTTTTCTGCATTGATCTACCCAACTAGTATCTTTTAAAGCAGCAATCGCACATGTTTGTGCGATCGAATTTGCGTTAAAGGGTTGTCGTGCTTTTTGTAAAAGGTCGATCATGATTTTATGCCCGTAGGCATATCCGATTCGTAGTCCCGCAAGGCCATGAATTTTGGAAAAAGTTCTCATGGCTATGATTTTTTTCCCTAATTTCATGAGAGGTCGAAGGTCAGCGGGTTTTTCCACATATTCCGCATATGCTTCATCCATGCAAAA
>ERZ1046876.2588-NODE-2588-length-10874-cov-5.946298_pt1 | contig 10874 bp, 7 predicted proteins | sample MGYA00383094_ERZ1046876 | MGnify/ENA primary metagenome ERZ1046876 (study PRJEB29581, sample SAMEA5548364) | metagenome | biome: marine; feature: coastal; material: water | depth 50 m | study: Short-term variability in the microbial, nano- and picoplankton... | reverse complement strand
TAAATCAGAGGCGGCCAACTCGACCTTTCCATATTTCCAGTTTTTAAACTTTTCGTCATGAAAAGCCAATTGAGCAAGAGCAGCATTATGTAGATGGGGACTTAATGAATGATTTATTGGAAAACCAAGTACTGCCAACCCAACCCGTCCATCTGCTAATGGCTTTATTTGATCCAAAGTAAGCTGATTATCATGCATTTGATGCTAATCTTTGGACGCGTTCAAATTCTTTAACAAAGCCACTGAAAAGGTTTGATTTTTCTGAATCCTTAGAGAGCTCAAAATGATAAACCAAATTCCTGCACCCTCTGCATAATGTTTCTGAAACGGTTACAGGAAGTAAGGCTGAACCGGAATCCTCAATTGAAGAATGTTCAAGAAAATTCTCCATCTGATCTAACTCTAAAATTTTCCCACCCGACCAAGCATCAACATAAAAAGGTTTTTCCTCTGCAAAGCATCCAACCATAAAACGTCCAGGTAATCCGATAGGATCCAACTCCAAGCCAATCCTACGGGCAATAAGAAGGTATATCACAGAGAGGGTGATCGGTAATCCTTGTCGACGGTCTAGTACCCGGTGTAAGAAACTATTTTGAGGATTTTCGAAATTTTTCCCGGATCCTCGGAATCCATATTCGTGAAAAAGAACACGGTTCAAGAGAGAGCATGTTTGACGCGGACTAAGTGGAGGAGTAACCAAATCTCGCACACGATCGGCCAACCTATCCAGAAATAAAGTCGCTGAGGTGGCCTGAAAATTTGGATACACAGTACGGTCTAATAAGAACCATCCGGTCTCTAATTCATATCTTTGGGAGCGTATAAAATTTAAGAAGTCACCAACTACATCTGCCCAGCCTAATGACTTGTTGATTTCTTGAGCGTGCTTTGCTAGCAAACGGTCCGCTCCATCTAAAATATCTTTAAGAAAGGTTTTCCCTTGGTCTGGAAAATCCTTGAGTTGCTGTATCACAGCTTTTCTGACCAAGGGCGTTTCATCATCAATCAGAGCTTTGATCGAATTGAAATTTGTTTTATCAGAACTATTCATTGATTTTTATATACCCTTGGATTCTACCATGGGGCAAGAAATCTTATTCGAAAACAAAAATTAGCGTTTCCCAAACAAAGCAGAACCCACGCGCACCATAGTACTTCCTGCAGCGATTGCCTCTTGCATGTCCATACTCATTCCCATTGAAAGTTCTTTTAACTCTACATCCCACTTTTGGCATAAGTCATCCCTTAAGGTTCGCAATTTTTGAAAAGTGGTTTTGGCGATATCTAAATTATCTGGCGCATAGGGAGCAATTGTCATAAGTCCCTCAACTGCAATATTTTGCTGTGAAAGTGCGAATTCAAGCAGGTCATCAACCACTTCGACAGAGCACCCATATTTGGCTGGATCACTCCCTGCATTTACCTGAAGAAGAATAGAGGTTTTTATTTTTTTTTGTAGTGAAACATCATTAATTTTCTTGAGTAGTTTTCGGCTATCAACTGTCTGAATCCTTGAAAATTCCCCTACAACTTGTCTCGTTTTATTTGTTTGTAAGTGCCCAATCAATTCCCAGCACACTTCCGATATTCCAAGTTTTTTTTCAAGTGCCTCTTGTACCCGATTTTCTCCTACCCTCATTAGCTTAGCTCTCTTGCAGTAATCAACTACGACAGCGGGCCAATTTTTGGTAACTGGCAACAAAGTAACATCATCAGGATTTCGACCACTTGCCCTGCAGGATTCAGCAATTTGGCTTTGGATTATATGTAAGTTATCGAGAAATTTTTTTTCACTTATCATTAGTTAATGAAATATATTAGATTTGCCTATCATAAGTTGAGGTAATAGTAGTTGCACATGCATATTCAAAATTTTAAGACCTTCTGCGATTTAGTGGAAACAAAAAGTTTTTCCAAGTCTGCAAGGTTAAATGAGGTCACACAGTCTGCTGTAAGTCAACAACTTAAGGCAATGGAATCACAGTATGACATGCTCATCATTGATCGAAACCAAAAGAAATTTAGGCTCACCCCGCAGGGCACTGCTCTGTACTCGACTTTTAAGCAAATTTTATCTTTGTACGAAAAACTGCACTGCGAGATTCAAGAAATGAGGAATATTGTCAGCGGTACGATCCAGATATCTACCGTTAACAGTATTGGTCTCCATGAGCTGCCCCCGTATTTGAAGAAATTCATTAAAGAATTTCCATCTGTTAATGCCCGAGTCGAATACCGCAGAGCGAATCTTGTCTACGAGGATGTGTTGCATGGTTCGGCGGATGTTGGATTAGTTGCTTTCCCTTCGCCTCACAAAGAACTGACAATCGAACCTTTCGCTAACGATGAATTGATCGTGGCAATGAGTCCGGAAAACAAACTCGCCCAAAAGAAAATACTCACTATTGACAACTTAAAAGGAGTGGATTTGGTTGCCTTTGAAAAAGATATACCTACACGAAAAGCAACCGATGAAATCTTGGCCAATGCAGATGTAGAGGTTTCAGTAACCATGGAGTTCGATAATGTTGAGACCGTAAAGCGTGCTCTTGAAATTAATGCCGGTCTAGCCATCCTACCGGCTAGCACAGTGAGAAATGAAGTGGAAAGAAACCAACTTGTTACCTACAAACTTGAAGGTGGTATTCACAACCGACCACTCGCTGTAATTTACAAAAAAAATCGAGTTATCACACCTGCCCTCCGATCGTTTGTAGAACTTATGAAAAATGAACCAACGACCAACCCCTAGGTCGTAAATCCTTATTTTATTCTTGATTTTAAGCTCGCAGTAAAGCTTCCGACGACCACCTTGCTGCTTATTTTAATCGGAATTTTCTCTTCATCGTCAGCATACCACACCTGTAAAATTCCGTCTGGGCTTTTTTTAAAAACCCCTCGCAAGTTCTTCATCTCAGGAATAGTTTTATATGCGTAAAATGTACCAGCAGGAACTTTTATTTTTTCCCTCTCTGTTGTCTTAACTACAATATTTTGAATTTTCTTACCGTCGCAAGTGGGAAGATTTATTTTTAAATTAGAGGATAATTGACCAATGCGGAAAAAATAAGCAATGGCAAGGGGATCAAAAACCTTTTTCGGTATTGGTAAATAAGAAATTATCCCTCCCTTTTGTTGATAGGTGGCAATATTTTTTTCGTAATCAAACTGTACAAAAATATCCCTTTGTGTCCGTCCTTCTTTTTGTTTTTTTCGGTAGCTTAAAGAACGACTAAAATTCGATGAAACTTCTGATTGAATTTCAGTTCTTACCTTATAAATTTTGTCTGCAAAGGAATTCGTCCTTACCCGGAATGACAAATGATACAGGGGACCGTCTCCGTCTTTTTTCATAGGAAGGACTTCCAATGTAGCTGAACCAACAGGGAAATAGCCCCATTTCAATTCATACTCTAACTTTTCTCCGGGTTGAAATGGTATTTCATTTCCAAGTAATGAAACCTGGAAAATAACTGCTACATAAAGCAGGGAAACAAACCGGTAAATCTCAAAGCCTAATTTCAGTGACCTACGGCGACGGGATTCAATTTCCAGATATCTTTGGCATATTCGGAAATTGTACGATCTGAAGAAAATTTACCTGATCCTGCAACATTACGAACAGCCATAGTTGCCCATTCCCGAGGATTTTGAAAAACTTTATCAGCTTTTTCTTGGGCATCAACATAAGCCCGATAATCAGCCAAGACACAAAATGGATCTCCCCACTCAAGCAGGCTCTTGGGCAAATCCTCTAACAAATTTCCTTCTTTCGGCGAAAAATAATCAGAAGAGAGCCAATCTAACACCGCTTTGAGTTCTGCATCACTTTCGTAAAAAGAACATGGATCGTAATTATTTTCTTTCAAGCTGTTAATCCCTTCCACGGTTTTTCCAAATATAAAGATGTTATCGTCTCCTACCTCTTCCAGGATTTCAACATTAGCCCCGTCCAATGTACCAATCGTTAACGCACCATTAAGAGCAAACTTCATGTTACCTGTTCCAGATGCCTCTTTTCCTGCAGTTGAGATTTGCTCTGACAAATCTGTAGCCGGGATGATCCTCTCAGCCGAGGACACTCCATAATTCGGCCAATAAGCCACTTTCAGCTTATGCCCAATTCTCTCGTCGTTATTAATTCTATCACCCACTAAATTAATCGCATGAATAATTACCTTCGCTAGGTGGTAGCCAGGGGCTGCTTTGGCACCAAAAATAAAAACTCGGGGGGAAATATTGAGATCAGGGTCATGAAGTAACCTGCGATAGAGCGTTAAAATATGGAGTAAATTAAGATGCTGCCTTTTGTATTCGTGCAAGCGTTTGATTTGAGAATCAAACATAGCATCAGGGTTTATATTTAAGCCCATTTTGTCCGCTACAAGGTCAGTCAGGATAACTTTATTCCTCCTTTTGATTGCAAGAAATTGGTCTTGAAAAGATTCATTTTCTGCAAAAGCCTCCAACCCTCTTAGTAAATTTAAATCTTTAGTCCAACCTGTGCCAATGGAGTCATTGATCAACTCTGACAACTCGGGGTTACAACCAAGAAGCCAACGGCGTGGGGTAATTCCATTTGTTTTATTATTAAAACGCGTTGGATAAAGGTCTGCGAAATCAGAAAGTAAGTTTTCTTTGAGGAGTTGCGTGTGAAGGGCCGCAACTCCATTTACAGAATGACTCCCAACAACTGACAAATGAGCCATGTGAATCAGACCGTGCGAAACGATCGACATATTATTAATTTTTGAACCATCACTGGGCCAACGACTTTCCAGTTCGTCTTTGATAAACCGTCGGTTTATTTCTTGAACTATTTGCAGGTGCCTAGGAAGGACTTTTTCAAATAAGCTTTCACTCCAGGTCTCCAAGGCTTCAGGGAGAAGGGTATGATTGGTGTAGGCGAATGTTGATTTAACGATTTTCCAAGCGGTATCCCAGTCCATTTTTTCCTCATCCACAAAAATCCTCATAAGTTCGAGAATCGCAACAGCGGGGTGGGTATCGTTAAGCTGAACCACTACTTTTTCGGGAAACTTTTTCCAGTCTTTATGGGTCCTTTGAAAACGAGCAATCATATCCTGTATGGAACAAGCTACAAAGAAGTACTGCTGTACCAAGCGAAGTTCTTTCCCATTTTCAGTCTCATCATTGGGGTAAAGCACTTTGGAAATACTTTCACCCATTGCTTTTTCTCTGACCGCTTCTACATATCCTCCTTGGTTAAAAACTTGTAAATCTAACTCCTCGGAAGCACGAGCTTCCCATAATCGCAAGAAATTTACGGTCTCTGCTCCGTATCCCACAATCGCTAAGTCATAAGGAACACCCTCTACATATTTGGTACTTACCCACTGAGGGTTATAGTCACCCCGATCATCATAGGAATGTTCAACATGGCCGTACAACTTAACACGCCGTGCGTACTGGGGACGCATAATAGCCCACGGATTCCCGTATTTGAGCCAGTCGTCAGGATGCTCCACCTGCCTACCTTTTTCAAACTCCTGGCGAAAAAGTCCAAACTGGTAATAAATTCCGTACCCAATCGCAGGTAAATCCATGGTTGCCATCGAGTCTAAGAAACAGGCGGCTAATCGGCCAAGCCCTCCATTACCAAGACCCATATCGTGTTCTTCTTCGCTCAACAAATTGAGTTCGAAGCCAAGTTCAGCAAGAGCTTCTTCAGTTGCTTTATATAATCCAAGGTTGCAAAGATTTGAATTGAGCAACCTACCCATCAGATACTCCAAGCTTAAATAATAAACGCGTCGGGCATCTTCATGGTTATGAGTTGCCTGAGTCTCGATGAACCGATCCACCACTTTCTCTCGAACAGCGAGACAAGTTGCCATCCATATTTCTCGTTTGGTAGCGTTATCAAGATGCCTAGCTAAGGTAAGACGAAGTTGACGTTGGATCGCCTCCTTCATTTCGCTAACTTGAGTGCTGGATGTTAATGGTTTTTTAGCCTTTTCAGGTGATTTTTCGGTAACCGTTGCCATGAGTGGAATTGATAAGTAGTTGAGAAATAAAACCCAACATAATGTGCATTCTTACAAGGAATGCGATCAATAACGAAAAGTTAGATAGCTTTAATCGGTTTTAAAACGGTGAATGGTCGTATGAGTGTAAGTATCCCCCGGTAAAAGAACGCAACTTTTCCACCCTTCTTCTCCCTGGTGGTTTGGACTGTCTGGATAGATTTGAGTTTCTAGGCAAAGCCCGGAACGGAAAGGGTAAGGCTTGCCTCCATGACCAATGATTCCATCCAGATAATTACCCGTGTAAATTTGTATACCTGGCTGGTCAGTTAAAATTTCCAAAACTCGTCCGGACTCTTTTTCTCGAAGGCGGGCGGCCAAAGAAAGGCCATCGTTATTTTTGGGGACTATCCAAGTATGGTCATAGCCTTTTCCAAATTTAAGTTGGACATCTTTCTGCTCGATACGAGCTCCAATCAAAGTAGATTTCCTGAAATCAAAAGGAGTACCCGCGACCTTGGTGGTACCAATAGGGATATTGGTTTCATCGGTTGCCACAAAACGACTTCCTGGTAGGGTTAGTTCATGCCCTAATATGTCTCCATTACCTTCACCTCTCAAGTTAAAGTAGGTGTGATTGGTAAGATTGATAATAGTGGCTTGATCAGTCTTGGCTTCGTATTCAACTTTGAGTTCGTTATCATTGGTCAAGGTGTATGTCACCTTGCAGTCTAGGTTACCGGGATACCCTTCTTCCCCATTAGGACTTTTTCTCGTAAATATAACCCCCGTCCCAACATCTAAAACTTTGGCTTTCCACATATATTTATCAAAGCCTTTATTTCCGCCATGAAGGTGGTTGGGACCGTTATTTGTAGCAAGCTTGTAGTTTTTACCACCAATGGAAAATTTACCTTTAGCAATACGGTTCGCATAACGCCCGGTAATACAACCAAAATAAGGACTTTTTTCTACATAATCCTTGATAGTAGAAAAACCGAGGCTGACATTTGCAAATTCACCATTCCTGTCAGGAGCAAATATTTCTTTAACCGTTCCGCCATAATCTAAGAGACTAACATGCATACCATTTGCATTTGAAAGTTTAAAAAGGCTCACCTGGGTACCATCCGGTAAGATATCAAACTTGGTTTTAGACACACTCATCGGTTTTGGAGTTTTCGCCTTGGTGGATTTGTCCCCAAAGGCTTCCTTTGTTTTTTTATAAACGTTTCCACTAGTTTTCTTAAGGTAGTTTGCACTTTTAGTATAAGTATCTTTTGTTTTGTTAGACATTTCAGAAAGGCTGCAACCGAGATTAAATATTGAAAAAGAAAGAACCATTAAGACTATTAAATTGAATTTCATATGAGCTTTTCTCACAAAAACGTTGGCTAATGGGAAGAAAAAACTTAAAGATTCCGCCCAAAACGATTTTCAATATCTCTTTTTGGTGTTTCGTAGAATGTGGGTTTGCCCTTGGGGCAATTGTATGGATTTCTACATTCTAGCAGAGTCTCAGCTAACCTAATGACTTCATCATCGGAAAAAACTTTTTGGTAAGAGTGCTCACTGGTGGCTTTTTTAACAAGAGCCTCTTTGGCAAATCTTTCAGGATTCATCGTACCACCGCTTTCTCGGGCTATTTCAAGAAAATCCTTCAAAAAGCGGATGGTATCACCAGGGTCTACCCATTGAGGGCAACCTTGCACTCGAAAAAAGTTTCTGCCAAATTCCTCCAACTCAAAACCTACTAGTCGTAGGGCAGCTAAACTTTCACTTAAATTCTTCTGATCAATCCCATCGAGCTCTAGCGACTCCGGAAATAGAAGAGACTGCGAATCGGAATTCTTGGTATCATGAAATGTATCTTCTAACTGCTCAAACCTTACCCTTTCGTAAGCAGCTCTGGCATGAAAATAAATAATACCATCAATGGATGAAAACACAGCAAGATCTCCATGAGGTTGATCAAGGAATCGCCAAATGGTGTGAGCTGAATCTCGAGACCCAATTCGTTTTGCATCACTACCTCTGGACGTGCCCTTGGAATTGTCTTTCTGTTCAGGAGCCAAAAGATTTGTTTTGTCCCCAGGTACAAGAACAGATTTATGCTCGGAAGAAATCGGGCTCTTGAATGGCCGGTCATTTTTATAAATCTCACGTGCGGTTGGATCTATTTGAGGAACCATGCGACCGGAGCCTCTATCTTTCTCGCGAACAATCTCAGGCGCACTTTCTTTCGCATGAGACCCGAGCTCTTTGTTGCGTGTTAATAAACTCTCAATCAAAAAAGAGCGAACTTTGAAATCATCACGAAATCGAATTTCTCTTTTGGCGGGATGTACATTTACATCAACTAATTCTGGATTAATTGAAAGAAAAAGAATTGCGGGAGGAAAGCGACCTTTGGGGGCATAAGTATGGTAAGCTTCAAGAACGGCATAAGTAATGGTCTTACTTTCAACCGGTCGTCTATTTACGAAAAAAAGCATTTCCTTTCTTGTACTTCGACTTTGACCGGGGAGCCCCACCAGTCCATCTATGCAGAAATGATCGGTGCGATTTGTAATCGGAGCAAGCACATCTGCCAAAGCTTTTCCAAAAATTTCACCCACCCTTTCCTGGACATTTTTACAAACGGGAGAACGAAAAATAGTCCTGCCACTTTCAATCAGAGAAAATTCTATCTTGGGATGAGCAAGGGCATATAATTTCGCGAGATGAATGATATGCGTTGATTCCGTAGCTTCCGTTTTGAGAAATTTTCGCCTCCCAGGGACAGAATTAAAAAGATGTGAAACTTCTATTCTTGTACCCACGGGCATTCCGCAGTCTTTTACATGAATCATTTTTCCGCCGTTAAGAAAAATTTCGCTGCCCTCTTGTCTTTTCTTTGTCCGCGTTCGCAAGAGAAATCGACTTACGCTCGATATTGAGGGTAAGGCTTCCCCTCTAAATCCAAAAGTTTGCACTTCATTTAGGTCAGACGCTTTCCGAATTTTACTTGTCGCATGCCTTTCTAAACTAAGCAAAGCCTGATCCGCGGTCATACCAGAGCCGTTGTCTTCAACCCGTAGATATGACTTTCCTCCGTTTCGAAATTCAATTTCGATTTTGTTAGCTCCAGCATCTATACTATTCTCAATTAGTTCTTTTGCTACAGCCGCTGGTCTTTCCACTACTTCACCTGCTGCAATTTGATTTGCAACACGATCAGTTAAAATCCGGATTTCAGGCATACTTATTCCGTAAAGGTAGGCATCCACCTCGACAACGGGAAAATATTCTCCATTGTTATATGATTGGGAATAAAGTCGAAAACTTATCATTAATTTCAACATGCCAAACAAATTAAATACAGAGAAAAGTCCTTACCTACTCCAACATTCGAATCAAGAAATCGAGTGGATGACGTGGAGCCCGCAAGCCTTAGAAAAGGCATCCAAGGAAAACAAACCTCTTCTTATTTCAATTGGATATTCTGCCTGTCATTGGTGCCAAACCATGTCACGGCAGAACTTTGAAGATAGCTATATTGCCTCACTAATGAACCGGCATTTTGTGTGCGTCTTGGTCGATCGTGAAGAAAGGCCGGACCTTGACCATTTCTATATGGAAGCGATCCGAATGTTTAATCAATCTGCAGGATGGCCTCTGCACGCTTTCTGCCTACCCAACGGAGAACCCTTTTGGGGTGGCACTTTTTTCCCAAAAGAAGATATGGGTCAGGGGCTCGCCCCATGGCCTCAAGTATTAATCCGTATATCTGAGCATTTCCGAACCCACCCAGATGAACTTACAGAGAATGCAAGCAATGTGATGAAAAACCTTGCACATGGAAATCATGCTGAAAGTTCAAGCTCTGATTCTTGGAATCCTGAGCTACTTATTGATGCAGTCGATAAAATTTGTACCCTTCACGACAACGAATTTGGTGGGTTTTCTCCAGCCCCCAAATTTCCAGCCTCCATGAAAATTGATTTTTTATTGGCTGCATTGGAATCAGAATATGCCAAAAAAAATCCCCTGATCTCGGAAAAAGTTAATCATTGCGTGGTCACAACATTAGATAATATGGCACATGGCGGAATCTTTGACCAAGTCGAAGGTGGTTTTTTCCGCTACAGTGTCGATCCTAAATGGTCCGTTCCTCATTTTGAAAAGATGTTGCTCGAAAACTCACTCTTGCTGTCTACTTACGCTAGAGCTTTTCGTAAATATGGTCTACCTCGGTATAAAAAAGTTGTACAGAAAACCTTGGCTTGGCTTTTTCAGGAAATGGGTAAACCCTGCGGGGGATTTTCGTCTTCAATTTCTGCAGAATCTGAAAATACAGAGGGTAAATTCTACACTTGGACAGAAAAGGAACTCAATGAAATCTTGGGAACGAAATGTGCAACTCAATTCATGGCAAACCTTGAGGTTATAAACGGAGGGAATGCCCCCCTTTTTCACCCTCGCTTAGGAGATGATCGTGCTTGGAATGCTGAGGTCGAGGAAAATATTCTGCCTAAACTGAGCCAAGCGAGGTCAAGCAGGCAAGGACCTGCTGTTGATGAAAAACGAATGATTTCGGCAAATGCGATTTTAATCCGAGCCCTTATCGATTGTTCAATTGCGCTGAAGGACAAAGCATTACTTGAGCAAGCTTGCGTATTGGCTGACTGGATGAAGCAGGAGCTGCAAAAAGATAAACAAATCCTGCCTATTACTTACCCAGGTCACCAAAACCATAAAAATTCTCTCGATCCGATTTTAGACGATTTTGCATTTTGGGCTGAAAGCCTTTTACACCTTGCCTCCGTCAGTGAATTTGTGAGACCGAATAGCTCACCAGCATATATTGACGATGCAGCTGCCTTTGCTGAACATTGCATGACC
>ERZ1046876.2585-NODE-2585-length-10877-cov-3.799021_pt1 | contig 10877 bp, 10 predicted proteins | sample MGYA00383094_ERZ1046876 | MGnify/ENA primary metagenome ERZ1046876 (study PRJEB29581, sample SAMEA5548364) | metagenome | biome: marine; feature: coastal; material: water | depth 50 m | study: Short-term variability in the microbial, nano- and picoplankton... | reverse complement strand
TTAAAAACAAATTCTGATATATTGTCATATAATGAATCAAAGTTATCTTTTGAAGATTTAATAACATCAATAGATTTTAAAACATTAGATGATTTGGTTTTTTTACCTTTTTCATACAGTTCTTGATTATTCTTAAAATTGGATAATATGGGTAGCGAAATTTCGCAATACTCGACAGGTAAACATACTCCCTCTGAGTCAAGAATAATTAAATCATTAGAACTAATCATAGCTAATGGCTCTCTTTCATAGATTTCTATTTTAATCGTCTTAGGAAACACTCTTGACACTTTGCAATCCTTTATATGGTCCAATGATTTTATATCATTTTTATAATCTTTTAAATTTGAAAAGAAAATATTCTGATTCTTTATACTTGTCTTATACTCTATCAACATAGTATCATCAAAATAATTTATACCTTCAATTTTTACGTTTTCTACAATAAAAATTGCATTGAATTGGGCCCATTTAACAGATCCAAAAAGGGAAATTGCTATAAATAATAGACATAATAATGGCTGACTAATAAAATCAAAAATCTTTATAAAATTATTCTTCATAATTTATCAATCTCCTCAGCATTAAAGCCTAATAATTTCACTTCTAGATTTAGTTCAATATTAAATTTTTCTTTTACAGTATTCTTTGCTTTCTTAATAAGAGATATCATATCATCAGCTTTTGCATCTCCATTATTCACAAAAAAGTTGGCATGCTTATTGGAAATCTTAGCACCTCCTATTGAAAATCCTTTTAATCCTGACTGGTCTATTAACATTCCAGCAGAATGTTTAGTAGAAGGATTCTTAAATACACTACCTGCAGAACGATAGTTCAATGGTTGCGTATTCTTTCTTCCTAATTTTGCTAAATCAAAATTATCCTGAATGATTTTTTTTGGTGATTTTTTAAGCTTAAATGTTGCTGACAATAAAATAATATCTTTACTGAAAGAAGATGATCTATAAGAAAAATCAATGTCTGCTTTAGAAAGTACTTGAATTTCATTTCTCCCATTTAATAACTCTACAGTTTCTAAATTTTCTGAAATCTCTCCACCCCAGGCACCCGCATTCATCATCAATGCACCGCCAAGTGTTCCTGGCACTCCAATAAGATTTTCTAAGCCTTTTAAATCATGCTTCATAGATTCTCTTACCATCTTACCCAACATAATTCCACACTCTACATAAATCTTATCTACATCAATATTAATTGTTCTTAAGCAATGTTTAATCGATACTACAACACCCTTAATACCCTGATCACTTATCAATAAATTTGATCCTGAACCTATAATAGTCACTGCCTGTTTATGTTCTTTACTCAATCTAACAATGTCGATTAAATCCTTCTTGTTTGATGGTAACACAAATAATTCAGCTGGACCTCCAATTCCATATGTGGTATGCTTCTGCATTATTTCATTAACAGAAACAGTTGCATTGGTCGTACCTATAATCTTTTGTCTCAAAGACTCAATCATCTCATATTCTCAGTTAATTTATCTGCATATCTCCAAATATTACCCGCTCCAATAGTCAAAATAATGTCACCTTCATTATACTTGCTTTGTATATCTTTAAGTAAAGAGTCTATAGTAATATCAAATACATTTTTATGCTTTAATTCTTTAAGATGTTCACTAATTCTTTCAGAGCTAATAGAAAGATCTAATTTTTCTCTTGAAGCAAAAATCTCAGTAATAAAAATCAAATCAGCATCGAAGAGAGACTCTGCAAAATCTTTATAAAATTCTTTAGTTCTAGAAAAAAGATGTGGTTGAAAAACAACAAGCAATCTTCTATTCCAATTACTCTTAACTGCTTGAATCACACTTAATACTTCTACCGGATGATGAGCATAATCATCAATAATAGTTAAGTTTTTGTTATGAACTTTAACATCAAATCTTCTTTTTACGCCTGAGAACATTTTTAAGCTTTGGCTAATATTCTCTATTGATAAGCCCATCGTTTTACATACTGATATGGCTGCTAAAGCATTTAAAATATTGTATGTACCTGGAACAATCATTGAAAATGTATAGTTTTTATCTTTATGAACTACATCAAATGCAACTTTTCCATCATTATGAATAATGTTTATGGCTTTGAAATCAACATCATCAGACTCTATGCCATAAGTAACTATCGGCTTGTTAATGAATGGTATAATAGATGCAGCATTATCAGAATCTTTACAAATACTAACCATTCCATAAAAAGGCACTGAATTAGCAAATTGAAGAAAAGCATTTTTTAGATCGTCTAAATCTTTATAACAATCAACATGTTCCAAATCAATATTATTAATTACCGCTATAGTTGGAGAAAGTTCTAAGAAACTTCTATTAAACTCATCAGCCTCTACTACGAAAGTATCACCAGCGCCTAGAACAGAATTAGTATTTATAGATTTAACTACACCTCCCACAATAATGGTAGGATCTAAATTAGAATCCTTTAATATTGAACCAATCATAGAGGTTGTAGTAGTTTTACCATGGGTTCCAGAAATCCCCACCGTAGAGCTTTTTAATTTCGCAAGTTGCGATATCATTTGTGCTCTAGAATAACATTGAATATCTCTATCATTTGCTTCAATCAATTCAATATTATCTTTAGGAATAGCATCAGAATAGACTACAATTTCAGCTGTTGATATATTTTTCTTATCATGACCAATTGATATAGTGATATCCAATTTTTTAAGCCTATTAATATTTGGTGATTCAGATAAATCTGAACCAGTAATCTTGAAATCTTGATTGTGCAGAAGCTCGGCAATTCCGCTCATTCCAATGCCGCCTATGCCAATAAAATGTATTCTTTTTATACTAGATAGCATGTAAGTGCTCCATAATACTATTACTTATAATCTTTATTGAATCAGGATTATTTATTCTTTCAATATTTTGTTTCATTGAACTATATACTCTGTCATTTTTACAGATTTCATTAATTTCTTTTGATAGAAAAGAAATAGTTAAATCTTTTTCTTCAATTAAGAGTGCTGCAAACTTTTCCTCTAGATATTTTGCATTAAAAACTTGATGATTTTCTGCTGCAAACCTGAAAGGAATAAGAATTGAAGGCTTCTTAAATTCTAATATTTCAGAAACTGTCATAGCGCCAGATCTGGAAACTATCAAATCACATATATCATATAAATATGGCATATTATCAACGAAGGAAAGTACTTTGATTGATTCAGTATTATAATGCTTATACTTATCGTAATGCTTTAGACCTGCAATCCAAATAATATTAATATTATTTAACATCTTATTATCAATACATTCTGAAATAATATTATTAAGGAATACTGAACCTTGGCTTCCTCCTAATATCAATACAGTTCTTTTAGTCTGATCTAAAGATAAAGACATATCTTTTTGGCTATGATTATAAATTGGATTACCCGTAAAAAGAATGTCGCTATTTTTTAAATATTTCTTCGCATTATCAAAACCGAGAAATACTTTTCTTGCTTTAGACCCAAATATTCAAGTTACTAATCCTGGAAATGAATTTTGTTCATGTAAAAAATATGGTACGTTAAATATTTTTGCTATCTGGAGAGGTATAAATGAAGCATACCCTCCCGTTGCAATCACTAAGCTAGGTTTATTCTTCATAAAGAAAAAACTGACTTTAACTAAGCCAAAAAATAATTCAAAGAATAATAAGCAATTTCTTGCTATTGCATATAATGAAAAAGATCTATTGAATCCCTTAATTGGTATGAGCAAACTTTTCATATTTTCAGAAATAATTTTCTTTGATTCAATTCCATATTTTGATCCGATATAATATAAATTATTATTTTCCATTTTCTTTTCAAGTTCATTCTTAATAGCCATTAATGGATAGTAATGTCCTCCTGTTCCTCCTCCACAAAAGATGATATTACGCTTATCCATCAACTCGGAGTCTCCATTTTTTAACTTTAAATTTTCGTTGTGCTTTACTGATATTCAATAAAATTGCTACCATTAGTAGGTTGATAATCAATGAAGATCCTCCATAACTAATAAATGGAAGTGGAACACCTGTAACTGGTATAACACCAATTACTACACCAATATTTATTAATGCATAAAATGTAATACTCAAACCGAAACCTATAGAAAGAATAATACCAAAAATATCGTTTGATTTTTTAGAAATCTGAATAGCTCTAAATAAAATAACTATGTACGCTATCATTACCATAACGCCTACTATAAAACCTAGCTCTTCTCCAATAATAGCAAATATAAAATCAGTGTGTGTCTCTGGTAAATATGAGTGCTTCTGTATGCTTTCTCCAATACCCATACCTGTGACACCTCCTTGTCTTAACCCAATCAAAGCCTGACTAGATTGATATCCAACATTTCCTGCTGAATTAGGATCAAGGAATGATAATATTCTACTCAATGCATAATTCTTATTATTTAAAATAAAAATCCCAATTGCTCCTACTGACAGAACACCTATGGTTCCTATTTGAGGTAATGATACTCCACCAATAAATAATAAAGCAAATACAATAGTTAACAAGATTATGGCTGTTGAGTTATCTGGTTGCATAATAATCATTAAACAAATAGGTAAAACCCAACATAATGGGATTAAAATCCCTTTAACAAATTGATGCATATATTTATAATTTCTATCTATATAATCAGCTAAAAACAAGATCACTGAGAATCTTGCTAAATCAGATGTTTGGAAAGAAATCGGACCAATAGATAGCCATCTACAAGAATCCCCATCACAGCCTTGAACTCGCGTATATACCAATAATAGAAATGATCCAACCATTAATACTGGAGCTAAATATTGTAGTTTTCTATAATTGAGATGAGATGCAATAAGAAAGACTATTATTCCTGGAATAAATTTAAGTAATTGATTTTGTAAAAAATATATACGTGAAGCTCCATCAGTGATTTCAAGAGATTTGATCCAGCTAGCACTAAATAAAATTGATAAACCAAAAATGGTTAATAATATTACTGTCCACAATAACCATTTATCCTGCTTTCTTTCTTTAATATTCATGAATAGTGCCTTTCTACTATACTTTTAAAACAATCGCCTCTTTCTTCAAAATTTTTGAATTGATCATAACTAGCACATCCCGGAGACATTAACACAGAGTCTCCTCTTTCTGCTAAGCTCATTGCGGAATTAATCGCTTGTTCGAACTCTTCAATCTTTAGCACTTCTAATGATTCAGAAAGTGAATGGTGTATATCATCTGAAGCAACACCATATGCAATTATAGATTTTATAGAATCAGAGTACTCTAGAATTGCTGAAAAATCAGATTCCTTAGGAAGTCCTCCCATTATTAGTATAATATTTCTATCTATAGAATCTATTGCTACTTGAACAGATGCAATATTTGTAGCCTTTGAATCATTAATAAACTTGATACCATCTACCTCTTTAAATATCTCGAATCTATGGTGTAATCCTTCAAATTTTTTCAAAGACTCAAAAATATCTTTGTCATCTAATTTTAAATGTGAAGCAATAGTAGCAACACCTATAAAGTTAGATACATTATGAATGCCCAATAATTGACATTCATCTATATGAAGGGTCTCATTGCTATGAGATGATTCTATTTTTTTATTTTCTAAATAAAATGTGCTAAAATTTTTATTTAAAGAATAGGCTGTAAATACTCTATCTATTTTTTCTATTTCATCGGATAAAATATTATCATCATGATTGTAGATTATTAAATCGTCATCATTCATATTTTTAAAAAGACCCATCTTTGAGTTAGTATAATCGAGAAAATCTTCATATCTATCTAAGTGATCATGGGAAATATTTAAAATCATTGCTATATCAGGTTTAAACGTATCAATATCATCAATCTGGAAGCTAGACAACTCTAATATGCAAAAATCAGTGTTTAATTTTTTAGATATATTTTCTTCATAAATCATTTCTGAGAATGGGGTTCCTATATTTCCACTTTTTACAACATTAAATTTTTTCTTTAACACCTCATATAAGCATGTAACAGTAGTAGTCTTTCCATTAGTGCCTGTTATAGCAATGATTTTTAAATCTGATAGCCTATAGGCAAATTCAATTTCACTTATCATTTCTATATTACTTTCTAATATATCTTGAATTATTTTGATATCATTTGGTATGCCAGGTGATTTTATAATTAAATCTGAATTAAGAATTCTATCAGAATGAAACCCTAGCTCAATATCAACACCCATATCTGTTAATTCTTTAGCATATATCTCATTAATATCTGATTTACTATCTGATATAAAAACATTGGCACCAAGAGAGGAAGCTAACTTTGCGGCCCAATAGCCACTAACTCCCAATCCAAGAATACCAATATCTCTATTCTCTATATTCATGATTTTATTTCCGCCTTTAATTCTACTCTTGTTCCTTTTTCTATTTTTGATCCAGGTTCTACAGATTGAGAAATTATTACTCCCATACCAGATACTATTTTGGGGTTAAGTCCTTTTTTGGCTAAAGTCATAAATGCACTATTGACATTTTTACCAATTACATTGGGCATTTCTACTATTTCAATATCTTGTGATTTTTTATCATTTTTTTGAAGTAGAACTGGATCAGAATTTTTGGCTTTTAACTTTTTATTAAATTTCTTATCTGTTATCTCTTTATCGATATTAATAATACGCTGCATAACGGATTTAAATACCGGAGCTGCGGACATTGAACCCCAATGATAGTTACTAGAAACTGATGCTCCATCAATTATGATTAATGCTAATAATTGAGGATCCTCCTTTGGAAAAAATCCTACAAAACTAGCTAAAAATTCTGATTCTGAATATTCACCGTTTATAACTTTTTTAGATGTTCCTGTCTTCCCGGATACATCCCATCCGACTAATCTAGCTCCCTTTCCACTACCATTTTCAACTGCATAGGATAACATATCTTTTAATATTTCTGCATCTGACTGCGATAAAATTCTTTTTCTAAGTTTTTGTTGATTTTTCAAAATTGTATCATCACTTTTTTTAACTTCGTCAATCATATATGGTTTCAATAAAAATCCACCATTTGCAATTGCTGCATATGCCATAGCGATTTGTATCGGAGTAACAGAGACCTCATAACCTATAGGAACGCTATGCATAGATGATAAACTCCATCTTTTAGCTTCATAGACTGTTCCACTCTCCTCACCAGTTGGATTAAGACCAGTTTTAGATCCAAAACCAAATTCTTTTGCTTGATTATAAATCTTATTTTTTCCTAAGGATTCAGCAATTTTTATTGTACCTATATTACTTGAATAAGCTAAAATTTCTTTAACAGTAAGAACGGAATGTGGCACAGAATCTTCTATCATTTTTATATCATGAAAATTATATGGGCCTTCAACATTATATTCATCTATAGGATTTATATCATTCTTAAGGGCTGCTGCAATAGTAACCACTTTAAAAGTTGAGCCAGGCTCTAATGTATCTAAAAGCAATCTATTTTTTTGATATTCTACCTCAAAATCTTGTGGATTATTAGGGTTAAAATCAGGAACGCTGACCATGGATACTATTTCTCCTGTTTGAGGATTTAATATTATTCCCATTGCAGACGATGCTTCAGTCTTCTCTATTTGATCAATTAATTCCTCTCTTAAAATTGCTTGATATTCCTTATTAATAGTTAAATAAATATCTGATCCATCTTCGGGAGCTTCATATGGTAAAGTAGGATCAGAAATACGTTTACCCAATCCATTACTCTTAAAAACTCTGGAACCAATTTTAGGCTCTAAATATCTGTTATATTGAGATTCTAATCCAGAAATTCCTACATCATCTACATTAGTAAATCCAATAATTTGACCAAATAAATTTTCTTCAGGATAATATCTTTTATAATCCTGATTGATGATTAATGCATCTCCATATTTTGACTTTAATTTTTGACAATTTCTTATGGTCTTTTTTTCTAACTGTACATAAGATTTTCCAACATTAAACTTGGAAATATAAATACCTAAATCAGTACCTGTACAATCTGATAAATCTCTTAAAAAAGTATCTTTATTGGTGATTTTTGTTGGACGTACTCCAATATTATAAAAAGTTAAATTTTGAGTGATATTATTACCATTTATATCGAAAATATTTCCTCTTTTACCTTTAATCATTTCTACTTTCATACCCTGAGGATTTTCAACTCTATCTATAATTTGAATTGTAAATAACTCGTATATAAAAACAACCCAAAAAAACATGATAAGAGTGCTTACAAATCGTATTCTATTTTTAAATTTTAGATAATTTTTAGTCATTAGTTATTTTCACAATAAGTGTTTCTGGTTTACTTGCTATTAATCCAATTTTCTTTGCTTTTTTTGAAATAACATCTGCTCTTTTCATCTTCTCCACAGAATTAATTTTTAATGTAAGATCTTCATCCAATTGAGCTAATGTTTGTCGATTAAAATCGATACTAGCTTGAGTTTTATCTATCTCTATGAAAGCGGCTAAATATAAAGAAATTGTTCCTACAGTTAGCACAAACATTAGAGTCCATTTTATATTTTCTCTTTTTTCATTTTGTCTCTTTGTTAATCTTTTTTTCCTAGATTTTTTACGTTTAGGTTTAGTTAGTCTTGTCCATTTGGCAAGATTTGTAAATAGATTAGCCAATTTTTTCTCCTACTCTCATTTTTGCACTTCGAGATCTCTTATTATCAAATATTTCTTCATCTGTAGGTATAAAAGGTTTCTTTGATAGAACTTTTAGTTCTTTATTTAATTTTAACTCTTTGAATTTGTGTTTGACCATTCGATCTTCCATAGAATGATAGCTGATAATGACAATCCTACCTTTGGGCTTAAGAAACTTCATAAAATCATTTAAAAATGACTCTAAATGATCTAATTCATTATTTGTTTTTATCCTCAGTGCTTGAAAAATTCGTGAATATGTTTTAATACGATATTTATACGCTGTCATTCGACTAATAATGCTAACTAGTCTATCAGCATTTATTTCTTCGCTTGATTCCTTTATCGCTCTAGCAATTCTAAAAGAATTCCTTTCCTCTCCAAATTCATTAAAAATATTAGTAAGCTCTCTAACTGATGAATTTTCAATAATTTCTTGTGCTGTTAATCCATCGTCTTTATCATCAAATCTCATATCTAAAGACGAATTATATCGATGGGAAAATCCTCTTTGATTATCCTCCAACTGAAAAGAAGAAAGACCTAAATCTAAAAGCATTCCATCAACTTGCTTAATATCTAGTTTTCTACAAGCATCTTCTAGATTAGTATAACTAGCATGAACTAATTTAAAGTTATCAAATACATTGAGTCTTTTTTTTGCAATTTTGATTGAATTTGAATCTCTATCAAAACCTATCAGAAATCCTTTTTTAATATGTTCAAGAATTTTAACTGAATGACCACCAAGACCTACTGTGCCATCGATATAAAATCCATTCTCTTTGATATTTAGATTATTAATTGATTCCGTCAGCATAACTGGATAATGGCCATAGCTTTCTGACGAAATTGAAGTCATCAGATATTGACTCTCTTGGAAAGCTCTTCATAGGATTCTTCATCAATGCTTTGTTCAGAATCTGATATTTCCAATGTAGCATTATCCCATATTTCAATTTTATTTAAAACACCTATAATGGTTATATCTTTTAGAATATTTGCATATTCAATTAAACTTTTTGTTAGTATTAATCTTCCCTGATCATCTGAAGATACTATCTTAGCATGTCTTAAATGATTTCTTAAAAAAGTACGATTTGTTCTAGATAAAGAAGATAATTGACTTAATTCTTTTTCAATCTTTTCCCATTCGCCCAAAGGGTATACCCAAATACAGCGATCAATACCTCTTGTTATCACAAATCTATTTTTATCTGACTTGTGAATTTGTTTACGAAATATTGATGGAATATTGATTCGATTTTTTGAATCAATAACGAAATCATATTGTCCTGTAAATGTATATTGGCTACGCATAATAAACGGGAATTAAGGGAATTTAACCCACAATTCACCACTTATCTTAATATATATGTGACGTCTATGTCAATAAGTTTGTTATAAACTGAATAAAAAGATGATAAAAAAGAAATGGGCTATAAGCGGATAAGTTTTAAAACTATTTATTTTTTGGTATATATTTTGTAATGGAAACTGACAAAGGATCAGCTATAAGATCTACTTTTACTGGGAAATCGTTGATTATACTTTTAGAAAAATCGCTAAAAGTATCTTTTGAAAAAAATATCAATTCAAAATTAATCGTATTTGCAATTAAAAAAGTTTTATCATCTCCATTCCAAATCTCAGAGAAAGAATTTGATTGATTAGTGCTTACATCATCAAATACAAAATATTCTTTTCCAGATACTCCATCTGAATATTCAATGTAATTTTCATTATTTGATTTAAATCGAATAGTGATTGGAAATGAAAAAGCTTCCTCACTTAAAATTTCCTGAGTTCTTATAGCATATAGATCTTCTAAATCAGATTGAGATATTCTGAGTTCTTTTTCTTTGTCAGCATTAGAGATGTCAGAAGAATTATTAAGTGCAAAACTTAATAAAATTAGAATAAAGAATATAACTGCTCCAATCAAGATATTTGGATTAAATACCTTATCCGTATTGATAATATCAACAAACTTCAAATTTTTATCCTCATCTTCCACTTTTTCTTTTTTAGTTTTTAATTTATTTGGAGGATTTTTTTGATTAAGAAAATCATTTAATTCTTCAATACCTTCATCGATATCTACACCAATTTCTTTAAGATATGCTTTAAAAAATAATCTACGGATGAGGGATTAATCAAATAAATGCTTGAT
>ERZ1046876.2575-NODE-2575-length-10895-cov-5.782472_pt1 | contig 10895 bp, 7 predicted proteins | sample MGYA00383094_ERZ1046876 | MGnify/ENA primary metagenome ERZ1046876 (study PRJEB29581, sample SAMEA5548364) | metagenome | biome: marine; feature: coastal; material: water | depth 50 m | study: Short-term variability in the microbial, nano- and picoplankton... | reverse complement strand
CGATTGCCAACTAGATGGTTATCAGTCATTTATATTAAGGAGTAAGTAACAATATTATGTGTCATCCAGCAGCAATCGCAGGTGCGGTAGGTCTTACAGGGGCTTTACAATTTGCAGCACAAAATCAGCAGTTTAAAATGCAGAGAGCTGAACAAGCTAGAGCTGCGGCTTTGCAGCGTCGACAGATACTGAAACAATACACAGCAGAACAACTACAACAATCTCAACAAAAAGAGTCAGCAGGTAGACAAGCTGTTTTGCAAGATTTAGAACAAGCTAAAATAGCTGCAACTGAAGTAACGGCAATGGGTCAATCAGGTGGTGTGTCCAAGGCTCCTTTACAAGATTTATACGCTCAATACGGAAGAGTGCGGGAAGCACAAGCTAGACAACAGGAGTTCATAGATGTAGGGGCAGGTATGCGTTTCGAAGAGTTAGGTTTTAGGCACCAGCAAGAAATGGCTAGAATACAAAAACCTTTAATCAGACCTAATTTCTTAATAGCAGCGTTAGAAACAGGCACTAAATCAGCTATGGCTTATAAAACTTTTTCAACATAATGAGCACAAAGAAGCGAGTAGTAGTTGAAGGTTTAGGTCGAACAGTACAACCTTTGCAGACAACAATACCTAGCGGTTACGGTCAGACAAGAGTTCAAGTCAGAGAGACTATACCTTGGCAAGAGACTGGGTTAGGTAAACTTTCTCAAGCTTTAGGTTTAGGCGTACAGCTTGCTGGGGAATTAAAACAGATAGGTGACATAAAGGAAGAAGAGTTTATACAGGATTTAGCTAGTAAACCTTCCGAGGAAATAGATGCTTATTTCAAAGAAAACAAAAAACAATTTGATGCAGCAGGTCGCAAGAACCTTATACCGTTTTTAGGAAACCCTTGGAATCAAGAGAGGGTGCGTAAGGCAAGCGGTGCTTTGTTAAGCGATGACTACGAAGTACGGCTTCAAAAAGCTTTTAACGAAGCACAGTTTGAGGGAGACGCTGACGAGATTATAAACCAAGTAATAGGCGATATGTCGGGCGAATATAGTCGTCTAGAAGACGGTGTGACTCAGCAAGGTTTCCAAGAAGCCATCAAGAATATATCTCAACAATATAAGCTTCGCTATAATAACGGTAAAAACGCTCAAAAGAAAGACATCTTATACAAATCAGGTGTATCGGAACTTTTTAATGCTTTCACTCCTTACACTATAAAAAACGAGCAAGGGGAAGATGAAGAGGTAACGGATATAGCTAAAGCAGCTAATTGGTGGAAGGAGAACGAAGGAGCTTTTTTACCGCAAGATAAGTTAAAGATGATCAAGGAGGTAGGAGTAGCGTTAGCTGATAAGGATTATGACGCTGCTATTAATTGGACGCAATGGGCGGGCGGTCACCTGAAGATAGGCACTGCGTTGATGGGCGACCCTACACAAACAGACGACGATGTATTCAGTGCTTATTCTTCGGAGACAGCTGACTTATACCGCATGATAGATTCCATAGAGAATCAGAATGAAGGGAAAGCTAAAGGAGATGCTGCTTTGTTATTAGCTGAAATTGAGTCTGAAATAGCTCAAGCTCAATACGCTTTTGACAACGGCTCTCCTTCATTTACAACTGAGGACGGAACGGTTTTTAATAATATAGACGAAGCTAAAAGTTGGGCTGTGAAGAAAGGGCAGGAAAGCGACAATCCTTATGCTAGTGGCTCTGAACTTTTTAAAAGAATCAAGCAGGCCGAAGATGCTGCGAGTAGTTTTACAAAGGAAACACAAGGGGCTTCTTTATTTCACAATGAGCGTAGCATGACAGGAGGCTTAAAAGTAGCACTACAAGAATCTGCTGAGAGCCTTTTAATGCGGCCTGCTTACACCACAACTATCGATAGGGGGGGCGTAGATGTTCCAGTTATAAACCCTGCCTATCAAGCCGTAGCTGATAACTTAAAGGTAAATTATAATAACATAAGTTTTGAAAAAGCTATCGAAGTTTCAACAGGATCGTATGTAGATGCGAACGGAGAGTTTAGGCAGGGTGCGTCAAAAGACCAACAACTTAAAGATTTAACAGCTTGGAATGAAAGAATAGCAGAGGACTACAAAACAGAACTTACTGAGTTATTAAAAGAAGAAACCCTTGAAGCGAAAGCAAAAGCTAAAATAACAGAATTACCCGCAAGTTCTTATATTGCTCCTAATGTAGCTTTAGATGACGCACCTTCGGACTACTACAGAAGAACTACGTATTTTGATTTAGAAAAGACTATAAAAGAGGGAAATCGTAAGGAGGCTGAAAAGATAGCAAAAGACTTAGGAGAAACTAAAAATAGATTTCTTCCTGCCGGTCGTAGAACCACAGCTGTACAAGAAAGCCTGAGTAAAGTAAGAAACGCAGGATCAAATTTTATAGAAAGAGACAAAGCACGTAGAGAACTTTTACTTTATGGAATAGCATCAGAGGGTTCTAACTTATACAATGCCGACGCTATAAAAAGAGGAAGTATCAACATAGCAGGTACTGAAATTAAAATAGAAGATAAAGAAGCGTTACAAGATTTAGCTTTAGTGTATCCAATGATAAGTAAAAAACGTATTCAAGAACTTTTAAGCCAAAAAGAACCACCAGCTGCTGATATTTTTGAATTGTATAATGCGTTATTTGATACAAACTTGCAGGAAGGAACCGTTGGGGACGACAAGCAAGTAAATGAGTTTATAAGGCAGACTGCTAAACTTTACGAATAAATATGAAGCTAGATAAATTTGATTTCAATCCTGTAGAAGACAAAGAGCTAGGTCTTAATGACTATTTAGTAGATGCCTTAGCAGCACCTGTGCGTGGTTTAGAAAGTTTAGCTCACAGTGCTTATAATTTAGGAGACTTCTTAGCTTTTGATGCTTTACCTGATTGGGATGAGCAGCGTATTTTTGGTAAGTCAGCAACAACACCGGGGATGCTTATAGAAGGTATTACGCAATTTGCCGTACCTTTTGGAGCGATTGGTGTAGGAGTGAAGGCAGCAGGAGCAGCAGCTAGAGCTGGTAAGTTAACAGGCGTTACAGGTAAAGTAGCTAAAGCCCTTACAAAAGGAGATAAGAAGTTAAGTTTTAAAGGAGATATAGCTGTTGGTGCTGCTGCTGACTTTATTGCTTTTGACGCACAAGAACAGAAACTTTCCAACTTAATACAGCAATACCCTGATTTACAGAATCCCATAAGCGAATACTTAGCAGCAGCCCCTGATGACAGTGAAGTTATAGGGAGAGCTAAGAATGCGATTGAAGGAGCTATACTAGGAGGAGGTATAGGTATTGTAGGTAAAGTTACCGCTCCGTTATTTAAGTCGTTAATGGCTGGGCTAGACGCTATTAAGACAAGAAATGTAGAGCTAGAGAAAGGTGCTACTAGAGAAGATGCTACAACTACAGCCCTACTACAACATCAAGATGCTACAAAAGAATTAGATTATGCCGAAGCTCCTGACTATAGTTTTATAGACGACGAAGTAAGATTACTGCGTGAGATAGAAACAGATAAGGTGGCTATAGCAGACGAAGAAATGCGTTTAAAAGAAATTTTAGACAAAGAGGCAAAAGGTGAAACCGTAGATGAATGGCAGAAGGAACTAAGAGAAAGTCGTGTTGAGAAGTTTAAAAATGACTTAGTTTCAAACGAAGAGGCCTTAGAGCAACTTAAAGCTAGAAAGTCTTTTGAAGAGCAACCTGACTTACAACAGAAGCTAGAAGAGCTTGATGTAGACATAGAAGAGTTAGATGAAGTTATAGCTACTAGACCTCCTCCTTTCAAAAGCTACGAAGATGCAGGGATGTTAGATATTATCCCTAGAGGTGCGGAAGATATGATAGGCAGGTTAATGAATAAGCAACCTACAGGAGGTGCTAGTGTTTCGGATGTAGAAGACATACAACAATTCATTAAGGTTATGGGCTTCCGTATGTTCGAAGATGTGGCTCAACCTATGATAACCAATAAGATACCATCTGCTGGTAGATATGAGTTTGGTAGTAACTTGTTAAAAATCAGAGCTGATGTCGTTAAGAACGGTGGCTTAAAAAGGACGATGGTGCATGAGTTATGGCACAGTCTCAGTCGCTATTTACCAGAGGAAGATTTAACAAAGATCACTAAGCAGTTCCAAGGAGAGCGTAATAAATATATTCAAAGCTTTGGTATTGATATAAAAGATTTAGAGTCTCCGTTTGATCCCAGTACTGTTACTAAGAAAGATATACCTAGAGAGTTGGAAAGATTTTTAAGAGGTAAGCGTGGTGATTTTACTAACGATAATTATAGGTTTAAAGATATAGACGAGTACTTCGCTGAAGAGATGACCGACGCTTGGTTTAAGAAAGAAGCGACAGGTGAACTTGCTCCAAGCGGGACTCCCAAAAGAATTGCTCAAGAACTTGCTATATTCCTTAAAGATTTATTTGAATCCTTAAAAGGGAAGTTGGGTATAGACCAAAGGCAAAAGATATTTAACGACTTCTTAAAGCAACGTAATGTGAAAGTACAAAGACAATCGTCGTTAAGACCGGGTGAAGTTTCGTTTGCTGATATGCCTACCTTTAAACCTGACGATGTTATTGATAACCTTATTGAAAATGTAGACTTCTCTACGTTTAAAGTAGGTGGAAAGCAATCGCTTACTGGTATGTTAAAGACTATGGGTAAACTGCCTGAAGGTATGAACATGGGTGACCTTGTAGCTTTAGAGGAAAAGTTAGTAGACCGTTTTATACAAGAAGCAAAGTTAAGCCCTAAGCTTACAGAGGAAGTACTAGACTTTGGCGTTGTTAATGAAATGGCTGATGCTATAGGAGCGGACGGCAAGTTCTTTGAGGGAATTGTTTCAGCGGCTAAGAAAGATAAGACACAGTTGTTTCGCATAGCGTCACGCATGAAAGTGATGGAAAGTATGCTAACAGCTAACGGTACTGAGATAGTAAGAATAGCTAAAGAGTATAAAACGGGACGCACTAAACTAGGCCAAGACGATTTAGAGATATTAGAAGCTCGATTAAAAGGTTTATTGGAGCAACAGCTTGTCATACAATCCAACCACTCAAGTATTGCTAGTGGTTTTGGTAGAGGTCTTAAATCTAGGCAGATGGGCGTAAAGATGGGCTTGAGTCCTAATGAGCTTTCTAATGTTAAATTAAGGCAAGAGTACCTACAGAAAAGAGGAGGTATGACTGTTGATAATATTGTAGAAAACATTTTACTAGCTGAATCTGGAAGTGGTGACGATATGTGGAATACTGTCATCGCTTTAAATAAAACAGTTAGAGGTGTTGAGGGAGGTAAGATGATGAACATGGTAGAGGAGTACTATAAAAACTCTATTATGTCGGGGCCTAGTACGCTGACTATTAATGCTATGGGCGGTGCTATGTCTATGGGTGTTAAGAACTTTGAGCGGTACGTAGGTGGATGGTTGTCAGGCGACCCTCAAGCAAAGCAAGCTGTAGTGAACTCGTGGGCTCAGGCTACTAAAATTAAAGACTTAGTAACGTTGATGTTAAACGCTTGGAAGAGTGGCGACCAATTTATAGGTGAATCTAGTGCAGCTTTTGTTGAGCAAAGTGCGGGAAGCCTTGGATCGATTACAGGTAAGAATATAGAAGGTTCTTTAAATAGAGCACGCAAGTTTGCTGGTAAAGACCCCACCCAATTAGAAGATGCGACTAAAGGTTTTATCGATCACTTTGGTAACTTAATACGTTTCCCTAATAGGTTTAATGCCACAGTAGACCAAATGTATAAGTTTACGGAGTTTCGTATGAGAGCTCACGCACAACTGTGGAAGAAAGCGTTAGACAAAGGTTATAAAGATCCTGCAGATATAGCTAAATATATAGACGATTCGTTGAAAGTATTGTTAACTAGATCAAACCGAACATTCTCACAAGCTAATTTAATTAGAGAAGCAGAAGAAAGTATAGCTTTACCGGGTGCTACTCCGGCTGAAAGATCAAAAGCTGTACATGATTATGTGCAGAACGCTGAGAACGAAGCCGCTCAAAAAGCTAGAGAGTTAGGTTTAGTGCAAGGGGAAGAAGTCCAAGAAAACTTTAAGGCTTTAGAACATCTTGCTCGTGATTGGGTTGATCCTAACATAAGTTCAGCAGAGGATTTAACATTCTCAAAACAACTAGGGCCAAAAATGCAAAAGGTTCAAGATGTTGTTAGCTCCGTACCTTTTGGTTTTATAGTAGCTCCGTTTATACGTACTCCTACTAACATTCTTAAATTTTCGTTTGCTAGAACTTTAGCTCCCGCAGCAGCTGCTAAAGACGCAGCGTTGATGGCTTTATCTCCTATTTATAAAAAGAAGATAGAGATGCTACGCAAAGGAGAACCCGGCTTAGAAGAAGCTAGAAAAACTTTACTGGAACAAATGAATGCTGTAATGGCTGATGGTTCTCCTGATGTTATAACTAGGGCGGAAGCACGAGGCAGGTTGGCGACAGGTACAATGTTAAACGCAGGGTTAGCTTCAGTAGTTTACTTTCATAAAGACAGAATTAATGGAGGCGGCCCTAAAGATTACAAACAGCGTCAAGCGTGGCAAGCTGCTGGTAATATGCCTTATAGTATAAAGATTGGAGATAAGTGGATTAGTTACCAAAGGCTTGACCCTGTAGCTACGATGATTGGAGTTTACGCTGATATGGCTGATTTACTAGAAGATGGTAAGATGCACAGCATTGATGCAACTGACTTTGAAAAAATTCAAGCAGCGATGACTTTAACGCTTACACGAAACGCTACTAATAAATCTTATTTAGCAGGTATTGATCGCTTCTTTAAATTAATTTTTGACCCAGATTCAACAAGTTCAGGGAAGATTTTTGGAAGCACGATTGGAGGATTTGTTCCTAACATACTTAGTAAAGGTCAATCTATTACAGGAGATCAAGAAATAAAAGAAATTAGAGATATGGGGGATGCTGTAGCTAAAAGATTCCCCGGAACAACTCTTGATTTAAAGCGTAATCCTTTAGGAGAGCCTGTTGTGCAAGAGTACTTTGAGGGCATTGCGGGTATAGTTAATCCTTTAAACCCTATAATATGGGGAAGTAAAAAGAATGATCCTGTGCTTCTTGAGTTAGCTGAGGTAGGACACGGTTTTTCTTCCCCTAGTACTAAGTTAGATGGACTTATAGACCTAACAGATTTTGAAGGTTCTAACAAAAGAAGTGCTTACGACCGTTGGTTGGAGTTGCAAGGTACGGTTAAAATAAACAACAGAACATTAAGACAAACGCTTCTTAAACTTATAAAATCAAAACAATACCAAGCTTTAGATACTGCGTCTTTTAGTGGCTTACCTAGTCCTCGTGTTGAATATTTAAGTCGGGTGTTAAGTAGGTACAGAAGTAGAGCTAAAATAGAAATGCTACAAGAGTTCCCTGAAATTAAACAGCTTCAAAGAGAACTAAAAAGTGCTAAGAGATCAGGCAGACGACAAGATGTGCTTGAACTCCTTCAATAATATACAATAATATAACATCATGGCCACCACTTACGTAGACTACCCAGCGTCAGCTTTGCAAACAGACTTTGCTTTTAACTTTGACTACCTTGAAGATGAGCACATTATAGTCGAGATAGACGGAGTAGCTACGACTGAGTTCTCTATTGTTACATCTCCTGCTAAGAAAGTTGTTTTAAATGTAGGAGCTACAGCAGGAGAAATTGTACGAGTACGTCGTAAGAGTCAGCCTGGCACCAACCTTGTAGACTTTGTAAATGGTTCTGTGTTAACGGAATCTGAACTAGACCGTGCTTACCTCCACAATCGTTACTTAAACGAGGAGATAGCTGAGTTAAATGATGCATCGTTACAGAAGAAAGAAGGTAGTACCGATTTTTCTGCAAAGAATAATAAGCTTGTAGACTTAGCTGATCCTACCGAAGCACAAGACGCAGCTACTAAAAACTATGTAGACGGTGTTATTACGACTGAAGAAGCCTCGAGAATATCTGCGGATGCACTTAAAGTAGATAAAGCAGGAGATTCGATGACAGGATCTTTAGCTATGGGTTCCAATAAAATCACAGGGTTAGGCAGTCCTGATTCTATCAACGACGCTGCTAATAAGATCTATGTGGACAATATGGTTTCTTCGGTTGCTACAGGTACAGGATTAGTACCGGGTTTTGATAAGTTTACAGGCAACGGCACCGACACAGATTTCTCTTTATCTTTTACTACAAACGGTGTATCTTCAACTGTTATATTAGTAGCGGTCAACGGGGCTGTTATAGACCCTAGTGATTACACTATTTCAGGAGGAGCAGATCAAATACAATTCACAACACCACCTGCAAACTTATCCGAGATACTTGTTATTGAAAGAGGTTTTAAACCTAAAGTAGATATTCCTACAGAGTATGATTGGGGTAGCGTATCAGGTGACCCAGTAACAGCGTTTTATAACTACGGTTTAATATCATGAGTTTATCAGTACAATTAAGAAGAGGAACAGCAGCTCAAAACAGTACATTTACTGGGTCTGTTGGTGAGTTAATTTACACTACAGATACTAAGAAATTATTTGTACACGACGGAACTACAGTAGGTGGGGTAGAGATAGGTGCGGTATCCTCACTTGCTGATGACTCTGTTACATTTGCTAAGATAGAAGAGATACCTGCTAATACAATACTTGGTAACAATACTGGTAGTTCTTCTGATATAATAGAGTTAAGTGTAGCACAGACTCAGTCGTTGTTAAATGTAGCTAACGGTGCGACTGCTAATGATAGCGACGCCAACTTAAAGAACAGGAGTAACCACACAGGTACACAGACAGCTAGTACGATAAGCGATTTCAATACCGCTGCTTCTTCAGCTGCTCCTGTACAAACTTCTGATATAGCTAACTTTGAAACTACTACTGAATTAAACACAAGAGATACAAACAATAGAAACAGAACTAACCACACAGGTACACAGCTACTAGCGACCATAAGCGATGCAGGTACGGCTGCTGCTTCTAATACAGGAGATTTTGCTGCTGCCTCGCACAACCACACCGCTGCTAATATTACAGACTTCGATACAGAAGTAGCTAACAACTCTGCTGTTACAGCTAACACTGCTAAGATCAGTTATACAGACTCAGCCGCCGTAGCTTTAAATACAGCAAAGATCAGTTATACAGACTCAGCCGCCGTAGCTTTAAATACAGCAAAGGTAACAAACGCTACACACACTGGGGATGTAACAGGATCAACTGCTCTTACTATTGCCAACAATACAGTAAACTCCAACAAACTATCAACAACATTAGACTTTGGATCAATCACATAACCTATAATTAATTATGCCAAACATAGAAGTAAAACTTAGAAGAGGAACAGACACCGAGCATAACGCTTTTACAGGAGCTGTCGGGGAAGTAACAGTAGATACTACAAACGACACACTACGAGTACACGACAATAGTACAGCGGGTGGTATAAGGTTAGCAAAACACAGTGAACTAGGTGGAGCAGGTGGAGGCGGTACTGTTACTGAAGTAGATAGTGGTACTGGTTTAGTTACAAGTCCTGTAGCTGGTATTACTGGAACAGGTACTATTGGTATAGCTGACGGAGGTGTTGATACTTTACAACTAGCTACAGGTGCTGTTGAGACGGGGAAGATAGCTGACGACGCTGTTACTGCTGGTAAACTAGCTCACACTGCTGTTACACCGGGTGCTTATACTAGTGCTGATATTACAGTAGACCAACAAGGACGGATTACTGCTGCTGCTAGTGGTAGTGGTGGCGGTGCTGCTGGTACTCCTAATTGGAACAGTGGATGGGTAAATACTGACGGTACTACATCTGTAGCTAACGGAGCTACTCTTGATTTTACACATAGCTTAGGAACTGAAAACTTGATTGTGCAGGTTTACATGGCAACTAGTGCAGCAGGTGCTAACGCTGTAAAAGTTGACGCACAGATTCGCTTAGATGTTTCTAGTTTAGAATACGGGGCTATAATCAAAGGCGTTACAACTACAGCCTTAACAGTTCAATTAGCAGCGAGCGGATGGATAAATTGGGATAGTAACGGTCAGTTTACAGCTAATAGCTGGGGAACTACATACACACACATCAAAGTAGTAGCAAGTGCGAGTGCGACTGTAGGTGCTGTATCTAAATACACAGCTGCTTGGAATACCTCACATGGCGGTGTAACAATAGCAAACGGTAGTACTCACACTATTACTCACAACTTAGGAACTACAGATGTACAAGTTGCTGTTTACGTTAATTCATCAGCATCGGATAGTGGTGCTCACTCAATAGGAGAGTATTTTAATGGTTTCAGTTCCTCTACCGGTTACGGAATCTGTGTAACAAGTTTGAATAACAACTCTGTGCAATTACAATTAGGTTCGGCCGGAACTTTTAAAATGGGTAGCAGTGGAACTATATCGGCACAGAGCTTTGCGTCTCAATACATCAAAGTAGTAGTAATAGGATAATATGTAAAATGACCGAACCTATCTCACATTTCCTCGACACTGCCTTGGCTGTTATCCTTGGCGTTATCGGTTGGGTTATAAAGAAGTTATCAGATCGCTTAGAGAACGACGAGAAACGCCTGACTAGGATAGAGGTGGAACTTGCCGCTCAAAACGAACGAGACATAGCAGTAGAGAACCGTATGAGTGGGGTAGAGTCGGCTGTTAAAGAGATGAATACTAAACTAGACCGTATGATGGAGATACTTATTAAACGATAATGAAACAAGGACTATACGCTAACATTAACAGAAGACGTAAGCTAGGCATCAGCCGTAGCAAGAAGAAGTCTACTGTCGCCCCTAAAGCATACGCTAACATGAAGCGTGGATTCCCTAAGAAGAAG
>ERZ1046876.2573-NODE-2573-length-10899-cov-5.376153_pt1 | contig 10899 bp, 4 predicted proteins | sample MGYA00383094_ERZ1046876 | MGnify/ENA primary metagenome ERZ1046876 (study PRJEB29581, sample SAMEA5548364) | metagenome | biome: marine; feature: coastal; material: water | depth 50 m | study: Short-term variability in the microbial, nano- and picoplankton... | reverse complement strand
CCTTAACAATATGATTGATAATCAACTGCAAATCTTCGATTCTTTCCATGGATTCAGTAGGAACTACGACGGCCACATCGACTAAACCTACTAATTGACCGCCAGAACCACCATTGTAATTTCCAGTAACTGCTGCTGTTCGGCAACCAGCGGAAATAGCTGTCTTGATACCATTCAAAACATTAGATGAATTTCCGGAACCCGAGTAGGCAATAACAAGATCTCCTTCTTTAGCAAAAGTCGAAAGTTGGCCTGCAAATACATTGGCATAATCAGTATCGTTTGCCCAGGCTGTAAAGGAAGAAATATTGTCAGTATGAGCAATTGTGCGGATTTTGAGTTCTTTACTCCAATCACCAGCACTGTGAGAGGGGGTAGCGGCACTACCTCCATTACCAATCATGTGAATGCTTCCACCCCGTGCACTAACTTCCTCAACTTCAGACCACAGTGCCTCAATATCGCCGCGAGAAACTTGACTTAGGGTGCGCTGTAGATCATCTATATACGAATCTGTAAACGACTCAAAGTCGAAACCCATCACCTGCACCTCAGGACGAACCGGAGACGGCATCCTATTTACGAGTTAATGGCCCGAGTCGTAATAATGCAGGAGCCCATTAGTGCCGCTATTGCCACTATTGCAGAGTTACTTGACATTAGTAGTGAGTCAGTAAGATTAATTTTAGGGATATTGGGAATGGTACTTCTTGCCATCTCTTTTAGAGATGCTGAAAAGCCAAGAGGTGCTAATATTGCAGCACCAGGATGGGTTCTACTCGGTCTCTTTGTATACCTTCAGTCATCTTATTACATCAAAATTGAAGATCCTGTATTAATTTTAATGACTGCGGCGGCACTTCCTGGAGGCATAGTTCTTGCAATAATAGAAATTCAAAAGAAATCTACTGATGAATCATTAATTTGGTTTAGAGGAATGGTCGCTTGGTCAATAATCCCTTACCATATTGTCTATTTAATCCCGTATCTCAATATTGGCCTTGTTCTTTTCACAGCACATAGTGCCGAATGGATGCTGGAATTTGCTGGATTGGGATCTTATTCAATAGGGGAGATGATGGTTAGCCTTGAAGGAGGAGGGGAGGTATCTCTTTCAGACTGGGAGGGAAATTTGTTCTTACTGACTCAGCCATTGGGAGAGAGTGGATTCTTTGTTCCTATGTATCATTCTAATGGTGAAGAAGCCAACATTAGTTTCATTCTAAGTTGCTCAGGACTTCAATCAATGATAATTTTTGTTGGAGCAATTTGTGCTCTTCGCTCTGTACCATGGAATAGAAGATTAAGAGGATTAATGATTGCAATACCCACTATACATGTATTGAATACATTCAGAAATGCAGGGATTGTTTGGCTAACAGATACATACTCGAATTGGGCGATTAGAGGTATTGGTATGTTTGATTTTGCACATAGTTATGCGGCAAAAGTGGCGAGTTTGTTTGCAATGTTTTTGATGGCTATTGCTTTGTTTGATTTACTACCTGAAATGCATAATCACATTATGCGATTACTACCCCTAAAGCAAAGAAAAGATGAATCAGATTCTGTGAATTGATTATCGTGTTCTAAGTCTCTCATAGAATTTACCTTTCAATGGCATATCATGCTCCCATGCAAATTCTTTCATTACACGTAAAGCCTCTTTCTCGAGGTCCGAGTCGCCGACAAAATCAGTAATATGAATCACACCTTCACGCGTATTTGCCTTGAATGCAGCAACAGGCTCCTCACGATGGAAAACAAGGTAAGCGGAACCATAACCGAATCTCTCTCTAAGAAGACTACCATAATAGTGTATTAACGGATCAGAAGGAGGAATTACGAGATCTCTTGAACGAGATAATGAATTGGATTCATCAAGTAAGTCAAGACGTCCCCAACAGACGTCATGCATATCATCGACGAGGAATCCTTTGATTAGAGTTCCATCATCTTCAAATTCTCTCATCACATCACTAATTTCTTCAGCAGAGAAAGGTGAACCAGCCAATCTCTCAACTTGCTTTAGAGTAATGACTGGATAATCCTTAACTAAATCTCTTAGGTAATCTCGTTTGATTTCCCACAAATCTGAGTCTCTAATCGGCTCCACAGTCTTGAATCCACCTCTGTAATCTTGGATAAGATGGCCACTCCTCATTAGTGGAGAAATTAATTTACGGAATTCAGCTCTTTTCATGGCATATCTTTCCATAAATATAGTGGGGTCGTGATGTTCTCTGAAGAACTGTAAGATATCTTCATCTTCTTCGGGGGCTGAAACATTCCGTATAGTCAAAAGTTTTTGGAAATGAGACATTCGAGCCCAAACTAAGTGCCCACGAAGATTTGTTCCTTGATGGAGTCTATGGGCGGCTGCCATTGACTTTAAGTCAACGCGATACATTTCACAACGACCACGTAATGCAAAATCATCTCTCAATTCATTTAGGTGTTCAAGAGCCATGGTTTCATTCTCATGGCGGCTTTTTTGATGGAGTGAATGATGGTGGAATATACTACGATTTATTTGTTTGCGTGGCATTGGTTGGACTACTCCGCCGCGGATATATCTCTCACCATCCCCCATTGATTCGAAACCAAGGTCAGAAAGAATCTGTTGGACATTCTCGTCGCAATCATGAACTGGCACTCCATTGAATGCATGAATTACAGAAACATCCACGAGGCGGTCGCGGTAATTCTCTAATAATTCGTTAAATGTAACTTTGAACTCATCAAGGTAAGAATGGGGGATATTGATATCTTTAATTTCTAAGTAATCATTGACCACGAACATAAGAATGCGCCCAACTGGATCAACTCCTTTGAATACAGGATGATACCAACCCTGTTTCAATATTAGACGTACTTCATGAATGAACCGAGAACAGAATGGATCTGATTGAGAAAGGATACGCATTGTGCGATCTTCTGCCATAGGAGATAGCAACTCTTCAGCATCTTCGTGACTAGAATAATAATCAGTTGGATCTGGTTGAAGAGCGACTACGCGAACAATTTTTCCAGAGTTCTCTAAATCTCGTAGAGTTTCCGCTAACTCTTCCACGGGACGAGAAACAAAGAATCGTAGTGTGTGTAGTCGCACTGGACCAATTCTTTCTATTAACGACTTCACTGCTTCATCAAATTTCATCGGTTTGACGCGCTCATGAATCCTATGGAATATCGCAAGAGAGCGTTTGCGGTTTGGTAATTGAACATACTTCTTACCAATCAAAAGTTGTCTTTCAAGATTCCCCAAGGCACTTTTCAATGAACGTTGAATGTGTTGATTATCCTTGCCTTTTGGATAACCTTCGAATAATTCTGCTCGACTCATTCCCTCCTTCGGAATTTTCTCAATTAGTTCTTCTTCTAAAGAACCAAGCCAAGGATCTCCACGAAGTCCTAGAACAAGTGGTATCTGGTCATCCATTGTATAACCAACCCTGTTGTGCAACAATCTACCATTGATGATATCTTGATCATGCTTGATGTCTTTCCAATCTCGAAATCGATAATCCTTGACTCGATGAAGCATCTCGTCGCGTCTTTGAACTAACAATAAATTTCGGATTGCATCTGAAGGCTCGTCAAATTTACGAAACGATTTGTGAAGAATATGCGTCTGAAGAGTTCGGTAATCCACAACTTCGACCTGCCCTCCTGTGATTCGGTATTCATCGACTCGTAGAATGTATTCTCCATCCTCTGTTTGAGTGAAAAATCCTATTGAAACCAGATTTCTCATTTCTAGTTCTTGAAGGACTGCTTCAACCTGACCTTTAGGGAATGGCAATCTTTCAACTAAGTCCTCTAACTTTCGAGGCCCTTCAGAACCAAGCATATCGATTAACTTCAAGCGGAGACAATCTATAGGATCTGAAAGATGGGTCTCTTTCCATTTTGATGGAATCCCATTTGTAAAATCGACACCCATCTCATAGGTCAAACCCCCAGTGTACAATTCTCTAAGATCTTCCATCTCGGAAGCGCCAGAAACTGCAAGGCAACCTAAAGTCCCATGAACTCCTGCCATCCTTTCGGAGAACCATTTATCATCAATCTTAGAATGACCAGTGCTTCGCACTTTGGTAATTAGACCTCGTTCAGCTAATTCATGCACCCAGCCTCTTAATTTATCGAAATCGATAGATTTGAGTTTCTCACTATACAAGGGATGAGTAAGAGATTTTTCAAGACCCCCCCCCATATCCATGAGTCTTAGCAGCCCTGTGGCTGAATTAGGAACAGCTACTTTATCCTGGTAATACTTGGCTAATCTCTCCCTATCTAAGTCAGTTGCGAAAGAACGTGCGCCGAGTAGACGACGGAGGATTTCAGGATCTATGTCTTTAATCAGATAAGCACGAGTTCTTAGACTCAACAAATCCTCGAAAGAAGACATGAATAGAGTCATTCCTAGAGGAGAAGGCATCTTCACTTTCCGATGGACTAAGCGGACATCCTCTGAATCCATACGTCCTATGAAATCGGCTAATTGCTCCATTTCCAAATCCGAATTCATTATCTCATTCATTGCCTCACGAATGACGACTGAGTCTTCCATCTGACGATGTGCCCTAAGAATTTGTTCCGCTCTATTCTGGAATTGCTTAGGACTGACTTCATCAGCACCAATTCTTCGCGGATTTAGCATGCTTCGGCTAGAAACCTCTCGGAATCTTTTCGCAAAAAGTTGTGAATCAAGCATATATCTTTTCAGAACTTCTCTACTTGAATCATCCTTGAATAACTCAGGAATCTTCTTAATTTCGACCTCATGACTGAGTTTTATCATGAAGCCATTTTCATCAAAAGATATTTCATTTACAATGATGTTATCTCGAACTGCAATTCCAGCGAATAGATAACCCAGTGCTAAATTGAATGCCCTTCCTCGGCACGTAGTGACAATATATGTTGGCAAGGGTGAAGTTACAACCTGTTCAATTAGAATTCGATCGCGCGAAGGAACTTGAAACGTTGTTGCACAATGTTCGTCGAGATAGTTCGCTAAGGCATTGGAAACTGGTTTGTTAAGTTTGTATACATCAGTCAATAATGTCCTAACATCAAAATTCATACGATTCATTGTTGATGCGTGTTCTAGAATATCAAGAACCTCGTAACTCAATTCATTAGAGCGACTGTTTGCTTCGCCTGCCCAAGAAGGTATTGTAGGTCGGTATCCTGTAGCAGGAGTGACATTTACACGTGTACCTTGAATGGTGGAAACACGATATGTTGAACCTCCAAGGAGGAAGACATCACCATTCCGCATACTTGCTACGAATCCACTAGATAGTTGACCAACCATAGTTCCATCCGAAGTGAAAACAAGGTAGTTATTGTCCGGAGCAATAGTTCCAACATTAGTGTAATAGATCATTTGAGCATAACCACGTTTTCCGAATCTATTATCTTCCCAATCAACCCAAATTCTTCGCTCTTCTTCAAGAAGATCTAGGACTTCGATATAATCATCATAAGGAAGGTTTCTATACGGCCATGCTGCAGTTACTAACTCATACCCTTCATCGATATCCCATTCTCTGATGATTGACAATCCTATCATAAATTGGGCAAGCACATCAAGACCATTCTGGGGGAATTTGAGAAGATCCATTGAACCCCTTAGAATCCCATTTTGAAGTGCAACTACTTCTAGAAGATCTTGAGGTGAAGTAGGTAAAAATCGAGCCCGAGGCAATCCTCCTACCTGGTGACCAGCACGACCGATTCTTTGGAGTGCCGTCGCTATTGAACCCGGGCTGCCTACCTGGACGACGCAATCAACAGAACCAATATCAATACCCATTTCAAGACTGGAGGAAGACACTACACAACGAAGACGGCCGTTCTTGAGACGTTGTTCGACATCCAAACGAATTGATTTATCCATCGAACCATGATGACCCTCGACACCTTCTGTACCGGCAATTTTCAGTTTCTGAACAACAGTTTCAGTCATTTGACGCGTATTAACGAAAACTAGAGTTGTTGTGTGAGCTTCTACTATCTCTTTAATTCGGTCAACATTATGCTCAAGAATATCCTTGACAGGGAGTGATGAAAATCTTGGAGTTGGTAAAATAATATCTAAATCTAGTTCTCTAGAACCCGATACTTTAGCAATTGAAACACTTTGAGGCTCTGAATCACTCTCTCTAGTATCGCTAGCCACCAAGAATTCAGCAACGGCCTCAAGAGGCTCCATCGTGGCAGATATCCCTATTCTTTGAACATCAGACTCAATTACTGTGTCCATTAAGGCTAGACTCAAAGACAGATGAGTCCCCCTTTTAGTTGGGACCAATGAATGCAATTCATCCATAATCATCCATTTCAGATTATTTAGAAGTGGTCTGAAGTGTTTCGAGGCAAGAGCTAGAGCCAATGATTCAGGAGTAGTGATTAGAATATGAGGAGGATTACGGAGCATCCTTTGACGCTCTTTCTGTGGTGTGTCACCCGTTCTTAGTCCAACCTTGATCTCTTTCGCTCGACCTGGTAAATACTTCTCTCGGATTTCCGTAAGTGGACCTATGAGATTCTTTTGAATATCATTAGCAAGAGCCTTTATTGGAGAAATATAGACGCACTGCACCGATTTACTTTCAAGAGTACCATCCAGCGACCTCCTAACAAGGTCATCTATTATTGAAAGAAAGGCGGTGAGGGTTTTTCCGGAACCTGTAGGAGAACAAAGCAGAATATGCTCTCCATTCAATATTCTTGGTATCGCAAGTTTTTGAGGGTCTGTGAAGTCGGGAAACTTGTCTTTAAACCAATTTCTAACTGGCGGACTAAGACGCTCTAAAAGCTGCTCAGTTTCCCAAGGATCTTCAATATACTCTATTCTAGGCATTAGTTCGCCTCATACTACGGAGATAGAGCGCGTCGATGCCGTAAATGAATACTTCGTTCCTTCAATTAACAGATAATACTGAAAGAAACATATGAATAAATGTCAATATCATATTTAATTTGGCAAAGCCCGCAATATGGAGGATTATTGTTCTGTCACAATTTATTGAGGATGGTTTGAAAGATAGGAACTAATCGCAACCATGTTACGATGTCTGATGAAGGCCGGATAGATAGGCTCACCTCAATGCTAAGGCGACGAGGGATGATACTTCCAGCCTTCGAAATTTATGGTGGAGTATCAGGTCTAATTGATTACGGACCCGTAGGCGCATCCATCAGAAGAAGAGTTGTACAAAGTTGGGTTGACCATTGGCTTAGTCATGGAGATATAGTTGAGATAGACTCGCCAACTGTAACGCCAGAAACTGTGTTAATTGCTAGTGGCCATGTTGGTGAATTTAATGACCTAATGACTGAATGCAAATCATGCAATTCCATATTCAGAGCTGACCACCTTGTTGAAGAACAATACCCTAATGCTGATTCCTTATCCGCTGAAGAAATTGACAAGTTACTAGGAAATGGTGCTAATTGCCCCAATTGCTCAGAAAATACTTGGACTCCTGCCAAGCCAATGAATCTAATGTTTAGTACTAAAATTGGTGCAATGAGTGCAGGAAGGACTGCCTATATGCGCCCTGAAACCGCTCAAGGAATGTTCATGCTATTCCCTGCCCTATACAGGCATTTTAGACAAAAATTACCTTTCGGTGCGATCCAAACGGGTAAAGGATACCGAAATGAAATTAGTCCCAGACAAGGTATGATTAGATTACGAGAATTTAATATGGCAGAGTTAGAGTATTTCATAGATCCCGAAAAACCACCTGCCGACGACCTAAACAGAAGAACAGAAATCGTCTTACTGGTTCCAGACCCCGATGGACCTCATTCAGGAGAAACAAGAATGGGGTTTGGAGCAGCTTTAGATTCGGGAATTGTCAGACATCCCACAGTTGCTTGGTTTTTAGCACGCACATGGGATTTTCTTGTTAATGTCGGAATTGACCCTGAAAGGATAAGATTTCGTCAGCATGCAAGTACAGAAATGGCTCACTATGCGGAAGATTGTTGGGATTGTGAAATTTATGGAGAACATGGTTGGATTGAATGCGTTGGAATCGCAAATCGAACCTGTCATGATTTGTTAAGTCATGAGAAAAAATCTAACTCCAAAGGACTAAGGGCATGGAGACAATTCTCAGTTCCAAGAAGTCAAAAAATAGACCGTCTCACTGCAATTGGTTCTGTCATCGGACCTTATTTTAGAGGTGAGGCTGGTCTAGTCACATCAGCTCTAGAGGAACTTTCGGATATTCCAGAATCGTTTCCATTTAAGCTTACACTATCGAACGGAAATGTTGCTTCAATAGATGAAAATATGGTTGAGAGAAGAAAAGAAGTGGTCAATGTCAGTGGAGAATGGTTTACTCCACATGTAATAGAACCTGCATTTGGAATTGATAGAATAATTTGGCACATTTTAGATCACTCATATCAAGAATCTGAAAAGGAAGGTGAAGACTACACATTCCTTCGACTTCCTGAAGGTATTTCTAGTGTTGATTGTGTTGTCTTACCATTATTTGACAAAGATGGAATGGGAGAATTGGCAAGTGAAATCACCATGGCAATCAATTCCTTACCACACAGAAGTGCAGAAATGGATTCAAGTAAGTCCATCGGAAGACGCTATGCTAGAGCCGATGAGATAGGTGTGCCTTGGGCACTTACAATAGACCACACATCCCTTGAAGATGGAAGTGTGACAATTAGAAGAAGAGATGACCAAGTCCAAGTAAGAGCTTTTGTTGATGAAATTCTATCGAATCTCTTAGCCGGTACAATGCACTCACTGTTCTAGCCAATCTTCATGAGGCTCCATGATTAGAGATACTTGTGAGGGCAACCCAAGGCATTGAGGATTGGACGGAAAAATATCGTCCGATGAAGATGTCTGACATGGAGGGCAACGATTCACAATTACGCAGGATTAGTCAATGGCTTGACCGCTGGACGAAAGGAACAAGTCCTGAAAAGCGCGGATTGTTGTTATCTGGACCTCCTGGTGTAGGTAAAACAACCCTTGCTAAAGCAGTCGCTAAAGAGAGGGGTTGGACCATCATTGAGCTCAATGCTTCCGAAGAAAGAAATGCTGCATCAATAAGACGTGCTGCGACTCGGGGAAGTCAGCACATATCACTCGATGCTTTTGCAAGTGGCAGAGAAAAGGATTCAAAAACTGTAATATTATTGGATGAAGTTGACCATCTATCTGGTGGTTTTCGTCAAATTTCAGAAGAAAAAATCAACAAAATATTATCACCAGAGGAAGAGGAAGCTGCTACGATTAGAGGAGACTCTGGGGGCAAAGCGGAATTACTTAATTTACTGAAAAATACTGAACAACCGGTAATAATGACATGTAATGATCCAATGAGGCTGTGGGGTAGTGGTGGGAGTTGGCGTAGTAATCGAGACCGTGTTATGAGAATGGCTGAGAATATTCAATTCAAGAGAGTCGGAAAATTGCATATGCGTAGAATTTGTCATAGAGTTCTCGATGGGGAAGGATATTCGATGGACCCAGAGGCAGTAGAAGCATTAATTGAAGGGAATCCTGGTGATTTAAGGGCATTAATTAGAGATCTACAGGCTGTTTGTGCTAATTCAGATAAGAATATTGATCTAACCACAGTAAAATCTTTGTCGGAAATTTCAGAAAGGGATTCTCAGATTGATGTATTTAAGGCACTAAGAGAAGTATACAAATCAAGATCAGGAAAAGAGGCAAATCGAATACTTATGAATTCAGATAAAGATCCGGATGAAATGCTTGCTTGGTTTGCATGGAATAACCAATCTGTTTTTGCGGGTAAAACCCTATCAGAGATATCCAATGCCATGCTTCTTGCAGATAGAGCATTGGCTACTAAGTTCACTAATAGAGCCTATCGTTCATGGTATTGGGGGTCGGCCCTAACCTCCCAGGCTGCTGTTTCAGGAGATCTCAAGGACCCAGCATCTGACCAATACATCGCATACCCTAATTTCCTAAGAAGAGGTAATGAGGCTTGGAGAACTGCTAGTGTAATTGAGAGGTTGGCTGAGGATTTAGGTTCGAGTAAGGCATCTATAAGAGAAGATTTGTGGCCTAATATTTTAGCTGTTCATGATAAAGAGTTAGGAGGAGAACCGAACAACTTCTCTTTAGCAATGAGAATGAATCTATCTGGAGAAGAACATCTAGCTCTGCATGGAATTCCAAAATCCAGAAAAGAAGCAAAAATAATCCTCAAGGCATTTGATGATGCTGTTGGAAGTACAAAAATGGACGAGAAGTTTGAAACACAAGGGAAAAATGAAAATCAGACCAAAAATGAGGAGCCTGCTCCTCAAACATTAGAAGATTCAGGGACTCAGTTTTCTCTAGATTCATTCTAATTATTACTACTCCAAGTTCTTGGATGTAATAGAACGAGAACTGTTAGTAATTCAAGACGTCCCAGCCACATTAAAATCGTCGAAGCAAACATCGATAACGGACTCAAATCGGACCATGTAGAGGCTGCGTTAGCAGGACCGAAGGAACCCAATGCTGGACCCGTATTACCCAATAGAGATATGGATACGGAAGATACATCGGTTAGAGAGAGGTTTGGTTCAAGGAATGAAATCGTCAGCATAGATATGGTTACCAATACCATCCAAGAGCTAACCATACCGAGAATAATCCAGATTCGTCTCTCGTCGAGCACATTTTCATTGAAGCGAATCGCAATCACCTTCTTTGGCTGAATAATTCGAATTACCTCACGCTTTGCCAACTCGAAAGCGATACGAATCCTAAGCACCTTCAGTCCACCACCAGTTGAACCAGCACTAGCTCCAATTATCATCAACAAAAGGAGAACAAATTGGCTGAAGACTGGCCATTCAGAGAAATTAGCACTTGAATAT
>ERZ1046876.2572-NODE-2572-length-10903-cov-5.404591_pt1 | contig 10903 bp, 19 predicted proteins | sample MGYA00383094_ERZ1046876 | MGnify/ENA primary metagenome ERZ1046876 (study PRJEB29581, sample SAMEA5548364) | metagenome | biome: marine; feature: coastal; material: water | depth 50 m | study: Short-term variability in the microbial, nano- and picoplankton... | reverse complement strand
AATACTTCGGAGAGGATGATGAGGAAATGGGAGAAGACGAGTTCTGAGGTGATTATCATGGCAAGTAATAACAGTAATGTTCGCAGAATAATTAACCGTAATGTCGAGAGGCATTTGGTCAAGGAATTCTTAATGCTCAACACAAAGAAAGCCGGATTCGGTGGACTTGATATCAGAAGAACCCCCGTCGGGACTGAAGTAACAATCAAAGCGGAACGCCCAGGTATGGTCATTGGCCGCAAGGGTAAGATAATCAACGACTTACAAAGCAGACTAAACGATGAATTTAATCTAGAAAGCCCACGCTTGAAGGTTGAAGAAGTTGAGGATCCTGCATTAAACGCACAAGTCATGGCTGAGAAGATAGCTAGTGCAATGGAGCGCGGTTGGTATTACCGCCGTGCTGGACATTCCGCAGCCCTCAGTATAATGGATGCTGGTGCTCGTGGAGTTCTAATCACAATAGCTGGGAAGTTGACCGGTTCAAGAAACCGTACTCAGAAATTCCTTCGTGGACACGTCAAGTATTGCGGAGAAACAGCAATCCGCTACATGGATCATGGTTATTCCCAAGCAGTAAAGAAATTGGGAACCATTGGTGTTACCGTTGAAATCATGCGCAAGGGAACAAAACTTCCTCATGAGATCTCAATCTTTAGCGAAGAGGAACTCAGAATAAAAGCTGAGCAAAACGCAGCTCCAGAAGGAACTGAGACCGAAGAAGTCGAGGAAGTTGTAACCACTGAGGTGAAAGAATGACCTATGTTGGCAACCGTGAAATCGCTGGAATGAGCAAAGATGGGCTAAAGTCCAGGCTCGAAGAACTTCTTGAAGAGATGTTGCAGATGCGAGCGGAGCAATCCATGGGTGGAAGCCCATCTAATTCTGGAGCATTCAAGGCAACACGCCGAAGTATTGCTCGTATCAGAACCAAATTAAATAACGAAGAGTGAATAAGGAGGTGAACTAATGGCTGCTATCTGTAATGTATGTGGACTCCCTGATGAGTTATGTATATGCGAGGAGATAGCCAAAGAGCAACAAAAAGCCATCATTAGTATCGATCGCCGTCGCTATGGTAAGATAGTAACTAAAATAGAAGGAATTCTAGATTCAGCTATCGATATTAATGAATTAGCGAAATTACTCAAAAACCGTTGTGCTGCTGGTGGAACGGTTAAAGAAAGAGTTATCGAATTACAAGGAGATCACAAGAAAAGAGCTTCAACCGTGCTCAAGAATAACGGTTTCAATGTGGAGGTGAGATGATGGATGTCAAGAATCAAACTTGGATAGGACGCCAACTTTCAGTTATTTCTTCCACAGACTCTACTTTAGAAGGTAGGTCTGGAACCGTTGTCGATGAGACACGAGAAACCATATTAATCTCGGATAGTCATGCAGATGCAAGACTTTCAAAGAGAGTTATCCAATTCACAATCGACGATTCGTCGATTATTAATGGCACGCTTATGCGGCAGCGTGCTGAAGATAGAATACACCGCAATTATAGGAAGGTTTGACGATGCGAGATATCGGGATCGATGTAGAAGTACCCACCGGCGAGTGGGATGGCGATGAAAACTGTCCGTTTCACGGCAGTCTGCGACTGAGAGGCCAGGTTCTCGAGGGAACTGTAGCAAAACTAGGTATGCAGAATACAATTGTCATTGAAAGAAATAACGTTCGCTTCATGCAGAAGTATGAGCGATATGAAAAGAGAACAAGCGCCCTATCGGCCCACCTACCAAGTTGCATTGGTGAAGTAAGTCTTGGCGACAGAGTCAAGGTAATGGAATGCAGACCACTTTCAAAGACCGTCACATTTTGTGTGGTAGAGAATGCAGGAGGTGTTCTCTGATGAAGGGAATTGCAGGTAAGCAAACCAAAGGTCTTCCGACCATGGCACGTCTTCAAGTTGCAGATAATACTGGAGCAAAGGTCGTTCAGCTGATCAATGTCCTGAAGCTAGGTGGCACAATGCGTCGTTACCCAGCAGGTGGAGTAGGAGATTTGATTCGCGTCTCTGTAAAAAGAGGAACTCCAGAAACACGCCGTCAGATGTATGATGCTGTAATCATCCGTCAACGCCGCCCATTCCGTCGTGTCGATGGCACATGGGTTCAATTCGAGGATAACTCGGTAGTAATTACCAACCGCAAGGGAGAGGTCCAAGGTTCCGATATCAAAGGTCCTGTATCAAGAGAGGCAGCAGAACGTTGGCCTCGTATCGCTGCAACAGCGAAACAAATAGTCTGAGGTGTCAAGAATGGTACAGAGCAGGAAACCCGGCAAGCAAAGAAAGGAACAAGCTAATGTTCCAATTCACGTTATGAGGAAGCGCGTACGTGCTCGTCTTCAACTCGATAAGCCAGACGAAAGACTGGCTGGAATACGCAGTGTCACAGTCAGAGTCGGCGATATCGTAAGGGTCGTTAGAGGAGATCATGCACATGGCGGCAAGAGAGTAGGCGGTAAGCGCAAAGCTAACGCACTCTCTGGCAAAGTAGTCAGACTTGAATCATCTAGCGGTCGTCTATTCATCGAAGGTGCAAAGTCGACTAAAGCCGATAATAAAGAAGAGGCAGCACCAATCCATTGTTCCAATGTCGTAGTTGTTAGACTCGACGAGACTGACAAGTTGCGTATGCAACGACTTACCGCCCTAGGAGGTGCATGATATGGGAAGCCCAAGCCATTTGAAGAGACTAGCAATGCCACGTAGCTGGCCATTGCCCCGAAAAACAACCGTCTGGGTAACCCGTCCACAAGCAGGTGCTCATAGTTTGGAATATTGCATGCCATTGAACGTGGTAATCCGTGATATTCTCGGGCTTGCTCGCTCTACTCGTGAAGTCCGTAGAATCCTACACAAAGGATTGGTCAAGGTCGATGGACGTGTAGTCAAAGATGTCCGTCGTGGTGTCGGATTGATGGATGTTCTTACTATCGGTGATGATGATTATCGCCGCTGTATCCTGGATACCAATGGTCGTCTTCGTTACAAACCTATATCTGCTGATGAAGCAAGTTCAAAGGTTTGTAGAGTTGAGAATAAGGTTACTATCAAAGGTGGAAAGACTCAGCTGAATCTACACGATGGCCGTAATATTATCGTCGATGATGCTTCTGAATTCAAAACAGGAGATTCTCTGAGGATCTCCCTGCCAAGTCAGCAAATAGAGGAACACATCGTCTTCGGTGAAGGTACTCGCTGCTATCTAATCGGTGGAGCACACGTAGGCAGTCTTGCTGACATGATCTCCTATTCTGTCAAGCGTTCAAGTATGCCAAATGAAGTAGAGTTCGATGGATTCGGAACCGTTGTTAGCAATGTTTTCGCTGTTGGTTCTAATTCCTTGCCAGGTGTGGAGGTGAAGGCATGAGTGAAATGCAAAACCCAATGCTAGAGCCTCGTATTATCAAGGTCACTGTCAACATCGGTGTTGGAGAAGGTGGAGACCGTCTTAGTTTGGCTCAAAGAGTTCTAGAGTTGTTAACCGGTGTTAAATCGGTTAGAACATTAGGACGTCAACAGAATAGAGATCTCAAGGTAAGGCTTGGCGCACCTATAGGTTGCAAAGCCACCATGAGGAACTCAGATGATATCAAGAAATTCTTAACCGACGCATTTTGGGTTCGTGAGAATGTAATTCCATCATGGAATTTTGACTCTCAAGGTAACCTGTCATTCGGAATAAGGGATTACACCGAATTCCCTGACCAGAAATATGATCCAGATATCGGCATTTACGGAATGGATATCAACGTTGTTCTTGAAAGACAAGGGCACCGTGTTTCACGCCGTCGTCGTGCTTCTTCCAAGGTGGCAAGTAGCCACAGATTAGGCCCTGCCGAATCGATGGCTTGGTTCAAAGAGAATTTCGGATTAACAATCATGGAGGAGTGAATATGGCACGAGATCATGGAGAACAAATAGGCCGAACAACCGGTTGCCGTCGCTGCGGTCGCAGTCGCGGTATGATTAGGAGATACAGTTTACGACTATGTCGCCAATGCTTCCGAGAGGTTGCTAGGGACATTGGTTTCAAGAAGTTGAATTGAGGGAGGAATGAAAAATGCAGTTCGATCCATTAAATGATGCGCTAGCAAAGATATACAACGCGGAGCAAGCAGGAAAATACGAAGTAGCTATACAACCGGCAAGCAAACTACTAGGTAGCGTGCTGGGAATTATGCAGAAGTCAGGCTACATAGGAGCCTATGACAAAATAGAAGATGGCCGTGGTGGCACATATACTGTCCACTTACGCGGCGCAATAAATCAATGTGGTGTTGTAAAGCCTCGCTATTCAGTTCGCAGAACTGATTTTGAGCGCTTTGAAGGCAGATTTTTGCCAGCACAAGATTTTGGTCTTTTGATTCTGACCACCAATAACGGTGTCATGAACCACTACGATGCAAAGGAGCATAGAATCGGAGGAAGGCTTCTAGCCTACGTCTACTGAGGTGATTTGATGGTTCAAATAGATAGAATAGATCACGTTATTGAACTCCCTGAAGGAGTTTCAGCAACCGTTACAGATAATGGCGATGTAACAATCACTGGTCCAAACGGGTCCTTGAGCAGATTGTTCCAATCCCCTAGAGTCAATTTGATTCAAGATGGTGGTGGACTAATCGTCCGCGTTGACATTCCTCGACGTAAAGAGAAGGCTCTCGCTGGAACTTGGAATGCACATTTGAATAATATGATAAAAGGTGTAGTAGATGGATTTTCTTATTCACTAAAAGCATTCTACTCTCACTTCCCAATGACTTTAGCCGTAAAAGGAAATGAATTTGTTGTCAATAATTACTTCGGGGAAAAAGTACCTCGTCGTGCTGACATATTACCTGGGGTCGAAGTCAAGGTCAGCAACAAAGTCGAAGTTACCGTTAGCGGTAACGATAAGGAAGCTGTAGGTCAAACAGCAGCCAATATTGAACGCTGTGCTACAGTAAAGAATCGAGATCGCCGTGTCTTCCAAGACGGTATTTATCTATTGGAGAAGGCGTGAAGGAGGGATTGAAATGACTGAAGAATATGATAAGAAAACAGTCGCTGAACTGAAGGTTCTGCTCAAAGAGCAAGGATTACCGGTTTCTGGCAATAAAAAAGACTTGATAGCTCGCCTTGCAAAGGTATCTACCGATGTATCTTCCGATGATGATATCGCTGAAGCAGATTTAGTCGCCGAAGCAGCAAAGGAATCTGAAAGTTCTAAAGAATCTGACGATGATTTCGAAGATTTCGATGATGATGACGACTGGGATGATGAGGAATCTGAATTACACGTCGCTCGTCAAAAACCAGTATTGGACGATGAACTACGTGCTGCACTTGCTTTGCGTGCTGCACAGAAGGATAAGACGCCAAAATTCCGAAGGACGGAATGGTATCGCTACTATCGTCTGGCACGCTCAGGATGGAGAAAGCCTAAGGGTATGGATAACAAGCAACGCCGTAACTACAGATACCGTTCTTCTCTGGTAAGAGTTGGACATGGTAAGGTAGCACTTGCTCGCGGATTACATCCATCCGGCTTCTCTGAAGTCATGGTACAGAACGTCGCAGATCTCAATCAAATAGACGCTGAAAGTCAGGCTGCAAGAGTTGGAGCTACAGTCGGTGGTCGCAAGAGAGAGATGATTCACGAACGTGCTGACGAATTAGGTATTCGTGTCTTAAATCGCAGGAGGTCTCGTTGATGCAGATTACCAACCAAAAGAAAATGGCAGCTCAAATTCTAAAATGCGGTGTTAACCGTGTTTGGGTCGACAATAGTTACCTAGATCAGGTCACACAATCTGTTCAAAAAGAAGATATTAGAGAATGTATCGACAATGGATGGATAAAAGCCAAGGTCGTTCAAGGAACTTCTCGTGTTCGTGCCCTAAAGCGCGCTGAACAGAAAGCAAAAGGCCGCAGAAAAGGTCAAGGAAAGCGTTCTGGAACCGCAAATGCTCGTAACCCACGCAAGCAGCGCTGGATGAAGGCTATCCGTGCTCAACGCCGCACACTCAAAACAATGAGAGAAGATGAAACTCTCACAGCAAGTAAATACCGTCATTACTACCTAAAGGCAAAAGGTGGATCATACCGTTCCATCGCTCACATGAAGAGCCAGATGGTAGTCGAAGGTATTGAACTCAGAGGTGATGAATGATGGCTCACGGTCCAAGACAGAGGAATAGATTCCGCCGCAGAATGAAGGGATTGACCGATTACAGGAGACGTCTAAAACTCCTTAAAAGTCGCAAATCTAGAGCTGTCGTAAGAGTGTCTAATACCAGAACTACTTGCCAATTAGTTGATTGGTCTGCAGGAGGCGATAAGGTGAATATTACCCAAACCGGTGGCGATTTAGTCGCTAATTATGGCTGGCCTGAGAACTTGAGTCAGAAGAACATCCCTGCCTCTTATCTAGTTGGTTTCGCAATGGGCAAAGCAGCAGTTGCTGCTGGTCATAGTGAAGCAGTATTGGATATTGGTCTTGCAGCCAGTTCATCTGGTTCAAGGGTTTTCGCAGCACTCAAAGGTATGGTAGATGCCGGTTTAGATATTCCACACAGTGATGAAATTATTCCTAGCGATGATCGTATCAGCGGCAGTCATGTTAATGATTCGTTAGCCGCTGCTATTGAAACTACTAAAGCAAAAATTGAGGAGGCTTATTGATGAGTGAAGAAACCACAGAAGATGTCGCTACTACAATGGCACCTGGACTAATCCAAGCTTTTGCTCCACAAGAAGAGGAGGAGCAACAAGGTGACCGCAGGCGCCGCAAAAAGCCTGATGACGCAATTACAGGACTACGTAAGTGGGTACCTAAGACACGTCTTGGCCACGAAGTAATGGCTGGTAGGATAACCACATACGAGGCAGCAATGGCATCAGGTCTTCCGATTCGCGAAGTCGAGATTGTCGATGCACTGATACCTTCTCTAGAAGATGATATCATCAAGGTCAACATGGTTCAAAGAATGACTGACAGCGGTCGCAGAGTTCGCTTCAATGTCATGGCTTGTGTTGGTAATCGTGATGGCTATGTCGGACTTGCTATGGCAAAAGGGAAAGAGGTCTCATCCACAATTCGCAAGGCTATTACCGCAGCAAAACTGAACCTTATTCAGGTTCAGAGAGGAAATGGCTCTTGGGAATCCAGCGTTGGACCTGGAACTAGTGTCCCCTTCAAGGTAGAAGGACAAGCTGGATCAACCCGTGTCACATTGATGAGCGCTCCTGCAGGAAAGGGGCTTGTAATCGGTGAGATGGGTAAGCGTGTTCTACAACTGGCAGGTGTTAGTGACGTTCTATCGAGAACCAAAGGACAAACACAGACCACTATCAACTATGCTGCAGCTACATACAATGCTCTTATTGAAATTAACAAGACACGTGTTTCAGATGCAATGCGTCAGAAATTGTTCATCCACAAAGGGAGGCTACTAGAATGAGTCAGATAGTTGTTAGAGTTCGCTCTGACGTAGGAGTAGAGCGTTCTATAAAAGAAACATTACACATGCTTAACCTTACAAAAGTTAATCACGCAGTAATCATTCCAGATAATCCACAATATGTGGGTATGTTACAGAAGGCTAAGGATTACATCACCTGGGGCGAGGCTACAACCGAGATAGTTGAGTCTATGCTAAGGGAGAGAGGACGTTTAGTTGGCGATAAGCCACTTACCGATGATGTTGTCGCCAGTGAAAGTGAGCACAAGGATATCGCTACACTAGCTAAGGCAATTGCATCTGATGATGTTTCTGTTAAGTCTGTAAATGGTTTGAAGCGGGTTTTCCGCTTACATCCACCGCGAGGCCCTAAAGGCTGGGGTGGAATCAAGAGGTCATTCAAGGTCGGAGGAGCACTAGGGCCAAGAGGAGATGCGATCAGTTCTCTGGTCGAAAGGATGATCTGAGGTGATATGATGGGCAGAGCAAACAAATTCAGAGGAAGATGCCGAACTCACGGCCGTGGCCATAAGGCTGGGCGTGGAGCTGGAAAGCGTGGTGGAAGAGGACTCGCAGGTATTAACAAGCATCGTGTTATGACACGAATCAAGTATATGCCTAATCACTGGGGAATGCACGGTTTCAATCGTGACCCGAGTCTGAGGACTGTTCACACCACCTGTAATGTTAGCGATTTAGATCGACTTGCAGCAGGTGCGAAAAGTATTGACTTGGCAGAACACGGTATCGATAAGTTACTCGGTAGTGGTCGTATTTCAAGCGCAATCACAGTATCAGTAGAGCACTGGAGTGCTAAAGCAGAAGAAAAGATAGTTTCAGCCGGTGGGTCCATTGAAGGATCTGAAGGCGATGATGAATGGGATGAGGACTAATCCTAAAGAATGACAAAATGCGAAGGTGAGATGAATGAGTAAGAGATCGGTTCCATGGGCAGTTGCCTTAGTTGGTCTGCTTTATTTTGGTACGTTGATCTACTGGCAATCAGATGCCCTTTTCGGCGATACCACAATGTATGATAATGATGCTGCGGTATTCGGAGTTGGATTATCTGTTGTTTATGTTGCATTCATGATGCTTTGTTTCATGAAAGACCTTCCTCCTTCACTCAAAGAAGTTCCAATTATAGGTAAGTATGGTAAATTGATTACTTGGCTAGGATTCGTTGGTGGAGCTGCTTGGTATGCCCGCCCTGATGGTGGACATGTAGAATCTGTAGGATTCTTGATGGTTGGAGTTATACTGCTCGGTTTCGCTACTGCAGCAGCATTGACTTGTTTCATCTATTCAGGTGAAAAGAGCAGCCGTCTTTACGCATTACATCGCTTCGTTGACGTTTACCCTGCTATCACTAAGCCCGACCGTCACGTTCGCTTTAACGAAAAGCTGTGGACCACGACTCTTGTTCTAATCATCTACTTTGCAATGACAAATGTCATGCTATGGGGTCTTTCTGGACAAGCACTCGATTTGTTCAGTGGATTTAGATCCATTATGGCAGGAGCAAGTGGAACCATCATGCACTTGGGTATCGGTCCAATCGTTACCGGTTCGATTATAATGCAATTATTCGCTGGAGCGAAAATCATTCGTTTAGATTTATCAAACACTGAAGACAAGGCTATGTATCAAGGTGTGCAGAAACTTCTCGTTTTGATTATGATTCCAATTGAGGCGATTCCTCAAACCTATGGTTTCCTCGACCCAACTCAGGATTTGATCAATAGTTACGGTCTTGGTTGGGCTAATTTCGTAATCGTCGCCCAATTATTTGCGGGTTCTTATCTTGTATTCCTTCTCGATGAATTGGTCAGTAAATGGGGTATAGGGTCTGGTATCTCTCTGTTCATCGCCGCTGGTGTTGCTCAGTCAACATTCGTCGGAACATTATCACCAATGCCTGTTACCAAAGGCTTGGATTATTCTATCCAAAACCCGCCCAGTGGGACATTACCAATGATCTACTACATGTTGAGAGAGGCGACTAACGGGGAGTTGATATCTTCGAATGGGTTTGAAACAATCTTACTTTCACACGTCAATCCTGTTGTTGCGTTATTCTCATCGATTGTTGTATTCGTTGTAGTTGCATATGCAGAGAGTAGTAAACTCGAATTGCCATTAACTCACGGTAAGGTTAGAGGGCACAGGGGTAAGTATCCGATTAGACTCGTATACGCTTCAAACATACCTGTTATTCTAATGGCTGCACTACTTGCTAATATCAATATGTTCTCCTTATTATTCTGGAGTCATCCTACGATGTCAAAGACGCCGTTACTCGGTAAAAATGGCTGGGGAAGTATGTCGGAGTATATCGGTACATATGAGCCAGGTCAATCCTCTGCGAGTGGTGGTTTTGCTTGGTATACCTCGATGGTCAATGGCGTAAATGATTGGCTGTTGCCAATTCTCAATCAAGAGGGGGATATGTATGGGCACAATCTTTGGGAAATTATGGGTCACGTATTCTTCTATGTCGCAATAATGACAGTTGGTTCGATGGTCTTCGCTAAGTTTTGGATTGATACAACCAACATGGGTAGTAAAGACGTAGCAAAGAAAATCGAGAATACTGGTATGCAAATTCCTGGATTCAGAAAGAACCCTCTAGTTCTTGAGAAGATCCTTGAGCGTTATATCCCTCCAGTGACCTACTTCTCAGGTGCATTCGTAGGTTTGCTAGCTTCAGGTGCTGACTTGCTTGGAACGGTCGGTAATGCGACCGGAACGGGATTGCTACTGGCTGTTGGAATTATATTGCGTACTTATGAGCAGATTCAGAAAGAACAAGCGATGGAAATGCATCCAATGCTTAGACAGTTCTTCGGCGCTGAATGATGTGCGGCTTTCTAGCTAAAATCCTTTGAGATTAGTAACCTTAGAATAAATATCAATGCCTATTTTGGTAAAGATTACTATGAGTTTTGCAGACTTAATTTTGACAATTTCACAACTCCTGTCATTTATATTAGTCATGGGGTTGTAATCTATGGCGCACCAACTACCTGAATAAGGGCGCAGTGCCTCGATTCTGCTACCTGTCAACATGAGCATCTTGATATAGGGGAGGGCGTTCGGGAAGTTGCTTGCGTAGTGCGGTAAGGCGTTGACGGATGAGCCCTAGGGCCGTGATCTCCGTCATTCACCACACCACGGAAGCCGAAGCATATAGCGGCTCAAAGAAACCACCATTCGGTGATCGCTTTGAGCCAGGTAGGTGATAGTGTTCACGACACATGTAAATGTGTGCATAGAGAGCATCAGTGCTAGTGAACCTGTCAATTCTTGAACAAGGTCAGCGTTATCATCAATGATAACTCAATGCGACAATAACTTCTAGGGATCGATGTAGAGGACTCTTCGGAGTCATGAAATCTGGTTGATCCTGCCAGAGGCGACCGCTATTGGAGTTCGATTAAGC
>ERZ1046876.2568-NODE-2568-length-10909-cov-14.610374_pt1 | contig 10909 bp, 7 predicted proteins | sample MGYA00383094_ERZ1046876 | MGnify/ENA primary metagenome ERZ1046876 (study PRJEB29581, sample SAMEA5548364) | metagenome | biome: marine; feature: coastal; material: water | depth 50 m | study: Short-term variability in the microbial, nano- and picoplankton... | reverse complement strand
AATCGGAATCATTATTTTCTGTGGCATGGCGCTTCGTGAAACATTAAGTGGTTTTTCTAACCAGCCAGGTAAAATTGCAATTATCTTACTCACCAAATAATGAATAGATACATAGTGTACATATTTTTCCGATCTTAATATTTTAAAGCCTGCTTTATTCAGTAACTGCTCGGTTGTCTTGGTTTTATAATAAAACAAGTGCATTTCCATTAACCAAGGCCAGTGTTTACCCATTATTTTTGGGATCCAATTATCGATATCAAGTGTGGAAAAGCAAAAAACACCATTCTGCTTCATTATAGAATTCGTCTGGGTAAGAAATGCTGAAGGATCACTCAGATGTGCTAGTACATCCCACGCAACAACAGCATCATAATTTGACGAGAAGTCTTTGATATTGTCCTCAAGTGTGCCTGTTCTAGTGTTAATATTCAGTTGGCTTCTTGCATACTCCGCTGCCCATTTTGACGGTTCAATCCCAATATAGTTCCAACTTTTATATTTTTTTGTGAATGTGTCTAAAAAAAATCCGCAATAAGAACCAACTTCAAGAAGATCTCCTTTGTCAGACAGAAATGGTGAAATTTGTTTCAATGATTTTTGAAAAGTTCTATAGAGAGATTTTTTATTTAACAAATATGTAGGATCCTCAACTTCAGCATAGATGGTTAGATATTATTTGGATAACTTGACTCAAGGACAAAAACTTAAATCGCACACAAGGCAATTTACTACCTGAGGTTTTGATTTATGTTCCAGGCTTTTACTCTTATAGGCTTGCGCTCCTGCAATGTCATTAAAAGTGTCTTCATGATTTATTTCTACAATACACTGACTTTTGCAAAAGTAACAAGAAGTCTTTATTTCTGCAGGATTGCTTAACTGTGTTTGTTTTTTATAAAATCTTGACCGGAACAAATATGCGAGCTTGTACATACTCCTGAATATCTCAGTTTTTGGAATTTTTGAATTACCGTGAAAGCGATCCTTAAAGTGTATTGGAACTTCCGCCATTACTGCATCAACACACTTTAGTTCATAAACACACTCTAGGAAAAACGAGTAGCCATTTGATTTTATTGCACTAAGATTCAAGTTGTTAAACAAGCTTACTCGAAATGCTCTGAATGAAGTCGTGCATTCGTGTATCTTAATTCCAAGAGTCAATCTGGCTAATTTATTCGCTATCAGACTCACCCATTTTCTGTAGCCTTCATAATCACTTTTTCCGCCCTTCATGTAACGTGAACCAATCACAAAATCTAAGGTTTCTAACTTTTCCAACATTTGCGGAATTGTGCCTGGTGAGTGTGAAAAATCTGCATCCATGGTAACCAGTTGATCATATTCATTTTTCAAAGCATAAATCATGGCAGCTCTATGTGCTGACCCCACTCCCATTTTTCTTGGTCTGTGAATAACAGTTAGGCAGGTGTGTGTTGCACTGAGTTTTTCGAGGATTTCTTTTGTACCATCAGTCGAATTATCATCAATAATTAAAACATTATAGTCTGGAGAAATCTTAATTATATCGAAAAAAAGATCTGAGATATTTAGATTTTCGTTATAAGTTGCTATAAATACTAAAATTTTGTTTTTCGACATCTGTCTTATGTTTTTTCTGTGAGTTATGAACTCATAGACATTAATTGAGTTAACAAGAACAATAATTTAAATGTAAGACACCTTAATTTGTAAGATTGCTTTTGTTTGTTCGTTTGTAAACAATAAGATGGTTAAATCCAGGTACTTTACGAGCTTGAGAATCCATTGACAACTCTTTCAGGCAAAGATTCATGTCATTTATACCGTAATACCCCAGCTGAGGAACTAAGACAACATATTCAACCGGAATACTTCTAATAGAATAAACGTGAGATACCATTCCACATAGATTACCCTTAATCTGAATGTACCATTGAAGTTTTTCTCTTAGAAATAAAGGACCAATACTACTTTGCACAGCAATCCTTTTTCCTTCAGACATGCTATCAAACCTTTTTAACTCACTTAATATTTGTAAATCCGTAGATGAGGGGATTGATTCCCATAAAATACGCATCGGGCTTGCTGGTAACAACACAAATACAAACGCTGACCAAAGTAACGTTAGCCCATGAAATAATCGTTTCTTAACATATCTTTTGATAAAGTCTGATGAAATGACCTGATGTAAACAAAGAATAACAGAAATAAATAGCAGCGGAGCAGTTAAGTCGTCATAATGAAAACTAGTAGAATAAAGATTTTTCGCAGTTGCCAATAAATTCACGCCAATTGCGGGCCCTGCAATAATCCCATATTTCCAATATATTATAGGCAAAAAGCCAAAAGGTATTAATAACTTGGCAAGATATATTAGTTTTCCGTTCACATCTGCAAATAATGAAATATTTTCGATATTACCAGCGGTCCAAGCCGGAGCATAATTTCTGTAATAAGGCATTATGACCCACATAATTACTACAATTGCAGATATTCCTAATATTACAAAAATTAAACCGCTTTTTTTCTGTTGAGTATTTAGAATCATATATAGACCAAAGCCTATCATTACACTCGCTAAATGCTCCTTTAAACCTATCAAAAACAAAAATACTAGTATCATCTTCCACCACTCTTTTTTTTGCAAACATAAAAAAGAATAAAAAATTGCAGGAGCAGCCAATGAGGAAGGATGAAAAGCGAAATAAGAGCTGTTTACAATAGGAGCATAAAAAAACAACCAAAATATAGATAACGCTAATCCAACATAATAAGCATGCTTTTTTTCTATAAACACGTTGTCACATATTTTCCAAATCAATATCGGTGATACAATTAAAGCCAGGACTTTACTCAATGTCATCCAATGTGAACTTGGATAGAACCAATAAAATATACTCAGAAAAGACATGGATGGAGTGAAGTGATCCGCCCAGTTGTGTACCAAAAAATATGAAGAGTAAAATTTGCCTTTTGATGTGTTAAATAAAATGTCGCTGTAATATCCCACATCCCAAATATTCCACTGAAAAGAATATAGTTTAAAAACTGCTGTCGCAGCTAGCACAATTCCATGAAAAAATAATAGCCAGAGAAGTCTTCGATGAGTAGCCAAGGACATAATAGTCTCGATACTACCAGATAATTTTTTAAAATTATTGCCACAAAAAACATTATAGGCCATGATAAGCACACCCACCAAAACAGGCGCCATGTATAAATCACGCCCTGCCAACCCAGACCACCAAACCAATAAGCCTAAGATAAACCAGTTTAATCCATGGCTGTCTTTATTTCCCCAAAATTGCATCTTGGCTAAATTATCTACCATGATTTTTTTGCTAAAATAATTTGATCATTATGTTTATTCTTCAATCAACTATATTAATTTATAATTACTCATTGAACTAGCGCTACAAAAATACAAAGACATTTTTAACTATGAAGTTCATCTAAAGTTTATATTTAGTTGCTGCGTGAGCGTATTTCAGTCGAAATTATCCCTGCGAATCCTGAATAGTAAGTTGAATTTTGCGTCTGCCGCGGAAATCGTTAAAACCCAAATTAACGGCGAGTTGTGACGGTGATTTTTCCGTATATGTTTCTGCGCGATTCCAGCCTATAATTTCAACATTACCGTTTACTTGCCATTTAACATGTTTCTCTTTGAGTAACGAAAATTGTGTTTCCGGAGTTCCTATCGAAAAAAGCGGTTCCTGATTTCCTTCACCAAAAGGCTGGAGACGCTCCAACTGATCAACAAACATGTTGGTTAATTTTGGAAACTCAAGGTAGCCGTCGAGTTGTAATTTTGGTTCGATTGATTCAGGAATATTTTTCCGGCAAAAAGCAAAAAACCGCTCCCGGAATGCGTCTATATTTTCCGGAATCAATCTGCAGCCGGCAGCGGCGGCGTGTCCCCCGAAACGTTCCAGCAAATCCGCACATTCCGCAAGTGCATCCTTCAAATGCAATTCCGGTATGGAACGTCCGGACCCTTTCAACTTTCCTTCGCGCTCGCTGAGTATCAGCACAGGCTTATAAAATCGTTCCACCAAACGTGTTGCGACAATACCGTTTATACCCTCGTGAAATTCCGGAGAAGTCAAAATCAAAGCCGGAAAATGCTTTTGTGTTTCAGCAAGCGCAAGAGCTGTTTCCAGCATTTCCCCTTCTTTTTCACGTCTTTGAATATTTGTAGCATCAAGTATTTTTGCCATTTTTTCTGCTTCTTGCTGATCGTTTGAGAGCAAAAATTTGACGGCCATATCCGCATCTTCCAAACGTCCGGCGGCATTCAACAAAGGAGCAAATTGAAAACCAAGAGTACGTGAAGTTATGGTTTTAACATTTTTTAATTTCTGGAGTACCCGAATCGCAAGCCTCGGTTTTTCATTCATCACCAGCAGACCGTGATGTGTCAAAATCCGATTTTCATCCACCAACGGCATGACGTCCGCCACCGTGCCTAAAGCAGCTAAATCAAGAATCTCACGCAAGTTTGGTTCCGGGCTCTCAGTTGTCCACCATCCGGAATCACGCAGGGATTTGCGTAATGACATGATCAATTTGAGTGCCACACCGCAACCGGAAATTTTCTTGAATGGATAATTACATTCCGGATGATTTGGGTTGACCACGATTCCGGAAGGCAGCAAACTCGCATCCGCCAAATGGTGATCTGTGATTATTGTTTTTATACCTGCGTCATTCAGCCGCTTAACTTCCCGGGCAGCCGTAATTCCGTTGTCCACAGTAATAACCAGTTCAGGACGCATTTCCAGTAAAATATCTGTACTTGCTTCCGTCAAACCATAACCGTGCTTGATACGGTTCGGAATAAAAAAGTCTAAATCCAGCTTCCCGCATTTGTTTAAAAAGTCCAGCATCAAAGCTGTTGCTGTGATTCCGTCTACATCATAATCCCCTAAAATCACAATGCGCCGATTTTCAGCAATCATCTTCTGTAACAGATTCACCGCTTCCCGCATCTGCCGAAGTTCATAAGGATCAAGGAGATTTTTCAGTTCCGGAATTAGAAAAGATTTAATTTCTTCATGCGTTTTGTATCCTCTGCGCAAAAGTATTTCCGCCACAAACTGATTCAAATTCCACTCTCGGCACAATCGTTTTACCTGCTCCGGATCTGCTGTGGATGAATCATACCATTGTTTTTGTGGCAACATCAATTTTCCTGCTCCCGTCTCTTTTTTTTGAACCTGCGTGTTGACTTTGGAGGTTGTGGTTCCGGCATTTTCCAAACTATTTTTTCCGGAAGCTCTTTTTCTTTTTTGAGAAAACTGAACATCTTCAAGCAAATCCAGGCATCAGTAGCGGCATAAAGACATTGACTTGAGTTAAGATCCGGACGTTCCCAATTAGTTAATTGTTCTTTTTTAGAAATACGCACACCGAAGAAAATAGCCGCAAGATTCCGTAAGCCACAAGTTACAATTCCCAGTTCACTGCCGATGTTCGACAACTCGACAAAACCTTGTACATCAAATTTACGTATTTTTCGAAGAGCCCGGATATCATCCAAAATCGCCACTCCAACTTTTAAAATATCGGGATCTGCCAGCAAAGATACCAATTCCTCAGGAAGCCCCAAATAGTTTAAACGAAACAAAAATGCTTCGTCACATGTGGATAACTGTAAAAGTGAAACTGAGTGCTGCTCACCTTTTTTGAAGGTAGGGCGTGTTTCTGTATCAAAACCCAAAACAGAGCTCTGCCGCAATATTTTTATTGCTTTACTTACATCTTTACTTTCAGTGATTAACTGAATTTTACCATCAAACGCTAGAATCGGTAGAGTATTGATATGCTCTTTACTCAGCCTTTCCGGAAAACGCTGATCTATTTCGGAATTGATAATTTCTCCAGAATTTATATTTGCTTGATTGAAAGATTCCTTTTCAGTAGAGTCGGAATTAGTTTGCAAATCTTGTCTATGCATTGCGACAATTGTGAGTCATGGGTTTTCGGTTGTGAACGTTTCCGGTTGGGTTTTAAAATCTCCGGACTCCGTATTTTTGATGAAGTTTTGATACTCTGCAAGTGCCAGTTCAATAGTTCCCCAGGAAAAACCGCGCTGGTAAAGTTTTTGGTTTAAAACCGCAGGTGTTTGTTCTTTTCCTTTTTTATGCAAACGTTCCAGACACTTTAACGCTTTTTTCAGCCATAACTCCTGATTGGCGAGTTTATGCAGAATTTTCTCAGACATTTCACGGGAGATGCCACGATTTTGCAGATCCTGTAAAATCTTGTACGGACCATTTGGATTGTTCGCGAGTTTTGATTCCACAAAACGAATAGTGAAGCGCTCGTCACTTTGAAAATCGTGCTCCTGCATTTCGAGCAAACAACGTTCCACCAAAGCAGAAGCATCAAATGCCGCTGATTTGTAAAAACGTTGTTGGAGCTTTCGGCGTAATTCAAAAGCGGAATGCTCACGTGTGGCGAGAAAGCTCAGCGTTTTGTTGCGTATCTTCGTATAGCAGTCCTCTTTCTCTAATAATTCCTGCTGTTCGTCAGTAAGCGCTATGTCTTTTGGTTGTCCCAAACCGGCCCATATTTCAGCAGCCAATTTCAGCTCGCGCTTATCACTCAACTTAAGTGTCACCGTGCCGTCATAAGAAAAATGAGCAGCTTCTACAAACACTAAATTTTTATTTTCAACTAACCCCAATCTTTCCTGTCTCCATGCGATTCCGCCCACGAAACCACCGTGACGAAAATCCCGAAATTTTTGCGCAACTAGTAAAAACCAATCCGTACATGGCTCGTATTTACGATTATCCTGAACTGCTAATTCCGCATCCATCACCTGAAAATTTTCAGCAACTCTGGGACAGCAAAAAAGGAAATATCTCTGCTGCTTCCGGAAAAGTCCATCTGGAAATTGGCTCCGGCTCTGGTCGTTACCTGATCGAATGGGCACAGGCAAATCCCCAGGACTTCTTCATCGGATTAGAATTACGTTACAAAAGACTCGTACTTGCTGCCAAAAAAATGGAAGAGCAAAACATTCACAACATCCTGTTGATGCGTGAGCGAGGTGAGTTTTTGCATGAATACTTGCCAAACGACAGTATGGACTGCATGCACATTAACTTTCCTGACCCATGGTCTAAAAAATCCCGCCGTAAACACCGTATTCTCAGCGCAGACTTTCTCACCAAAGTGTATCCATACTTTCGTTCCGGGGGCGAATTGCGATTTAAGACGGATCATCTCGAATATTTTGAAACTGTTACTGAAACCCTGCAACAGCTCAAAACCTACTCGATTGTAGAACACACTTCTGATCTACACGGTAGTGAATACAATGAAGACAATATTCTGACGGAGTTTGAGATGTTATTCAAGTCGAAGGGCAACCCACCAATTGGGTTTCTGCGTGCGGAGGTTCTTTAAACTAATGTGCCTCACGTTGAATTAATTATATTCTGCAAATTATAATGCTGTCCTGAGAAGTCCTATAGCTCTCTCTCCTCGAGCAAAGAAAGAATTTTATTACAAGTTGCACATTCATCTTATTAAGATTTATCTATACTCTCGAAATGATAAATAGGAGGTTTCATGTTTTGTCCTGAACCATAAATTATAACTGATAAAATTTAAGATACTTTTCTTAAAGCAATTTCCTCAGATTCTTTATATTGTTGTCTCAGTTTATATCTTAAAAAACTTACTTCACATAAATATTTCTTCTACGAGTTTAGCAAAACCTCAATATATTTCTATGAAATACTAATACCACAGAACGAAGAGACGGCTTGGAGAAAACAACTATCTATGTTAGTATAATTCTTCGTTAAATTGCTTTTTTTGCCTTGCTAAAAAAGAGTGGATTTCCCTGTTTTCTGGGATCATTTCCGCTGACATCGGTATTCTTTCTTCATTCAGTTTAGATAAAATTGTTATGACTTCTCGTGTGATGGTAATGGGTGTGGGTGCTTTTGCACATGCGGTACAGTCTATCCTGCAGGAAGATGGTGCTGAAACAGCCTGTTATCTGACGCGTCCTTATGGCCATTACGGTCCATCCGCTCTCGGTCAAACGTGGAGTGCTGAAGATCATCCATCACCTTTGCCTTTGTTTGAAAAATTTAAACCGGATTTGATAATTCCGCAGTCTGTGGCCTGGGCAGAACAACCATGGGCTGCAGATTTAGTCCAGCAGGGTTGGCCAATTTTTTGTCCTGTTAATGATGCAATGCGCATAGAAATCTCACGGCAGGAATCTTCCGAATTGTGCAGACAATACGGAATCCCGGTACCCGCTTTTCACCATGTGCAGAATCGGCTGGAGGCCCGCAAAGTTATGCAGGATGATCCCCGGCCTTATGTTTTGAAAAATCCGATCTGCTCTCCATTCAGTCCAATCCACGCCATAATCTGCGAAAGTGTGACTGATACACTAGGCTGGATTGAACGGGTGGATTATGCGGAAGGATTGTTTCTGCAGGAATATCTCGGAAAAGAAGAAGCAGGGCATTTTGTTTTTATCAGTGGTGGTGAAATCAGCAGTTTAGTTACAAATCAGGAATTCAAACGTGCTTTTACAGGCGATATGGGGCCGCTGGCCGGTGCTCCGCTGGCCGGAATTGTTGAACAGGACCCGGAGGATAAATATGGACTGGCACGAGAACTGATTCATCCACTAAAACCATGGTTTGAAAAAACCGGCTATACCGGCCCTTTACAAGTCACCGCGATTCGAAAAAACGGTGTCTGGCATGCGATTGAATATAACATTCGCCTCGGAGTTACGACTACCGCTCTCCTGTTGAGAATGCTAAAAAACCCTCTTCAAACTCTGTTGAATGTCGTACGCAATCAAACTACTGTGCTAGAATGGAGTCCCGAAAAATATTTTGGTTGCTCTTTGACTTTGGCAGGCTACGGTTATCCATACGTGGTGCCTTCTGTACCAAAATTACCGGTTGAAGTTTCAACTCCGCTGGAGTGTGATTTATGGTGGAATGAAGTTGATGAAGATAGCGGTCAGCTTTATATGGCGAATCATCAGAATTATGAAATGGGTCACCGAATTGCGGACGTAAATGCCTGCGCACCTGACATGTATTCCGCTGTTAAGTTAATTGGAAATGAAATTCGTAAGCTACGTTGTTTAGCGAGTTATTACCGACTTGATCTCAAAGAACTTGCGGATAAAAATCTGTCTCTCTTTTCCTCTGTTAAAAACAAGCTTTAATAATTAATGACATATACACTTCCAAACACTGAAGACAAATCAAACTACGTGGAAGAAAAGTTTGATGAAATCGCTCAAAAGTATGATCGATTTAATGATGTCATCACATTTGGTATGCACCGTTACTGGAAAAGGTTCGTTGTGCGGCAAACTGGACTCAGAGTTGATGATGAATGTTTGGATTTATGTTGCGGCACTGGAGATATCTCCCGTGAAATATTACGTCAACATCCGGACTGTAAAGTAACTGGTCTCGATTTCTCTGCAGAAATGCTTAAAATCGCTGAGTCAAAAAACAGCAGTAATTCCCGTATTCAGTATTTGCAGGGTGACGCCATGAATATTCCGTTTCCAGATGCAAATTTTGATGCAGTGACAATAGGTTATGGTCTGCGTAATGTTCCGGACATCAACGGTAGTCTACGAGAAATATTACGTGTTCTCAAGCCTGGTGGAGTTTTGGTTAGCCTGGATGTTGGCAAAGTTAGGTTGCCAATAATCGCGGAATTAAATAATTTTTATTTTTTCCATGTAGTACCTTTGATTGGAAATATGTTGATGCCGGGACAGGAAATGTTTCAGTATTTGCCACACTCTTCACTTAAATATCCAAATCAGGAATTACTAAAACGGATGATGCTTGAGATCGGCTTCCAGCAAGCTGAAATTCATGATTTCATTTTTGGAGCTTCCACTGTTCATGTTGCATACAAACCTGTTATTAATTGAGCTAACCTGAAACAGTGAAATCCAAAATATACCAAACACTTGAAGAAGCTAGATGTGCGTTATTAAAAAAACTCAATAAGTGGACTGCATCAACTGAGAAATCAGTCCCTGGCAATTCTGATATTGTGCGGTTGGAAGTAGCGGTGGAGAATGCTCACCCGCTGGAATGGCTAACACTGCAGGATTGTTCACGTAAAATTTTTTGGGGAAATCGCAGTCAAAAAGAACAGTTTGCTGGAATTGGTGTAGCACTTGAGGTTAAAGACGGCAAAAATGGTTACGAAAAAACATTACTGACTGTGAGTAATTATCTGCAGAATTCACCGAAAGCTGTCCGTTTTTTTGGCGGAATGCGTTTTGACTCAAAGGCGACAAAATCAACAGAATGGCAGGATTGGGGGACAGCACATTTTACTTTGCCGATGGTCGAATTAAGCGTTGTTGATGAAAAAGCGATGCTGGCCTGTCATATCTATTACGGAGAAGATATTCACGAGAAACTGCAGATTTTGCAAAAAATGCTAGAGTCCGTTCGTGTGGAAGAAATTTCGATTCCGGATAGTCCTTTGATCCGACTGGAACGTCATGACCTGCCTGAATATCGTCAATGGTGCCGACTGGTTGAACAAGGTCTTGAAAATATTTCTTCAAGAAAATTAGACAAAGTTGTACTTGCACGTGCTGCTGTTTTCAGTTTGGCTCGAGACTATGATCCGACTGAACTCCTGCATCAACTGAGACGTCAAGCGCCACAAGCTTTTCATTTTTGCTTTCAACTTACTCCGCACCAAGCATTTTTGGGGATCACACCAGAGTTACTTTACAGACGATCAGGAAGTAAAATTGAAAGTGAAGCCATTGCCAGTACACGTCCCCGCGGTCAAACTCTGGAAGAAGATGAAAGATTGGCTGCAGAGCTTCGTGAAAGTGAAAAAGAGCAGCGAGAACATTTGATGGTTCTGGAACGTATGG
>ERZ1046876.2564-NODE-2564-length-10922-cov-7.204748_pt1 | contig 10922 bp, 10 predicted proteins | sample MGYA00383094_ERZ1046876 | MGnify/ENA primary metagenome ERZ1046876 (study PRJEB29581, sample SAMEA5548364) | metagenome | biome: marine; feature: coastal; material: water | depth 50 m | study: Short-term variability in the microbial, nano- and picoplankton... | reverse complement strand
ATGAAACTGGAATGAATTATGATCGAGATCATAATAAATATCCTCATGAATTTTCTGGAGGTCAACGTCAAAGAATTGCTATAGCCAGAGCTTTAATTCTAAAGCCTAAAATACTTATTTTAGATGAACCTACTTCAGCTCTAGACATAACAATACAAAATCAAATATTAGATTTACTTCAAAATCTTCAAGAAAAATATTCACTGAGCTTTATATTTATTAGTCATGACATGAATGTAATTCGATCAGTATCAGATAAAATTATGGTTCTTAAAAAAGGAAGATTAATTGAATATGACAAAGCTGAAATTATTTTTAATAACCCAGTTGATGAATATACAAAAAATTTAATACGTTCAGTTTCTTAATTGTTGGCGGAGAGAGAGGGATTCGAACCCTCGATAGTGTTGCCACTATACACGCTTTCCAAGCGTTATGATTAGATGAGTTAAGGGATTACAAAAATTATTTTGAGTTAATTTTTAATTATCGAGCTCGTGAGTGTAATCTAACTTAAAAAAAATAAACTGATGCACCTGCTAGAGGTCCACTTAATGCAGTTCCAAAATTTCTTCCCCATCTCCAAACATAACTATAACTTGTTGTTCCTGCTGCTGCACCAGTTCCTACAACCCAATTATATCCATAACCTGCCTGGGAAGTAGTTGTAGAAGTTACAATACCAGTTTGAGTTGCAGCAGAGCTGGCTGCTGCTCCTCCGCCTGCACAATTGTTAATTAAAGGCATTGAAACTATTAAAATAAATATTGCTAATATTTTTCTCACTACAAAAACTATACTTTATAGTATGGTCAAAGTGTAGCCAAAGTACTTTAAAATAACAATTTTTATGTTGAAAAATTAATTTATGGCGGAGAGAGAGGGATTCGAACCCTCGGTAGTATTGCTACTACACACGCTTTCCAAGCGTGCTGATTAAACCGCTCTCACATCTCTCCTAATTAAATATTTAATTTTCACTCATTTTTAATGCGTTCAAGAATGCATTTTGAGGAATATCTACTTTACCAAATTGTCTCATACGCTTCTTGCCCTTTTTCTGTTTTTCTAAAAGTTTATTTTTTCTAGTAACATCACCACCATATAATTTTTGAGTTACATCTTTTCTAAAAGAAGCTACTGTTTCTCTCGCGATGATCTTACCTCCTATTGCTGCCTGAATTGCAACTTTAAATTGCTGTCTTGGTATAAGATCTTTAAGACGTTCACACAAATCTCTTCCTCTTTGTTGCGATCTATCTCTATGTACAATTAGTGATAATGCATCAACAGGGTCTCCATTGATCATAATAGCTACTTTAACTAAGTTATTTATTTCGTAGCCTATTATTTCATAATCAAAACTAGCATAACCTTTTGTAATTGATTTTAGTCGATCATAAAAATCAAAAACAACCTCGTTTAAAGGTAATTTATATTCTACCATTGCTCTTGTACCTGCGTAATTTAGATTAACTTGTATTCCCCTTTTTGAGGTACATAACTCTAAAACAGTTCCTAAAAAATTATCTGGAACAATTATAGTAGCCTTTATCCAAGGCTCCTCAATTGATTCTATTTTTACTGGGTCTGGCATATCGGTTGGATTATGCAAATTTATAACTGATCCATCATTCATGTTAATTTTGTAAACCACTGAAGGCGCAGTTGTAACAAGTTCAAGATTAAACTCTAAATCAAATCGATCTCTAATAATTTCAAGGTGTAATAATCCTAAAAAGCCACATCTAAAACCATAACCTAATGCGGGACTAACCTCTGGTTCGTATGAAAAACTAGAATCATTTAGAGAAAGCTTCACCATACTATCACGTAAATGCTCATATTCGTCAGAGTCCACAGGGAACATTCCACAAAAAACAACAGGTTGAGATGGCTTAAAACCTGGTAATGCCTCATTTGTAGGATTTTTTTCTTCTGTAATTGTGTCTCCAACTTTGCAGTCAGATACACTTTTTATTCCAGAATTAATAAAGCCTATTTCTCCAGGTCCTAGAACATCAACCTCAGTAATTTTTGGTGAAAAAACACCTACTCTATCAATAGTATGTGTAACACCTGCCGCCATAAATCTAATTTTTTGATTTTTCTTAAGTTGACCATTGATGACTCTAACTAAAATAATAACTCCCAAATAACTATCATACCAACTATCTACAAGCATACATTTAAGTGGCTCATCTAATTTACCTTCTGGATAAGGTAGTTTAGCAACTATTTTTTCAAGCAACTCTTCAACTCCCTGCCCAGTTTTAGCAGATACTAAAGAGGCTTCACTAGAGTCGATACCAAGCACTTCTTCAATTTGTTCTTTGATTTTTTCAGGTTCTGAAGATGGTAGATCTGCTTTATTTAAAACTGGTAGAATTTCATGATCATTATTAATTGCCTGATACGCATTAGCAAGTGTTTGTGCTTCAACACCTTGGGTTGAATCTACTATAAGAAGAGAGCTTTCACACGCAGCAAGGGATCTTGAAACTTCATAAGAGAAATCAACATGTCCAGGAGTATCCATGAGGTTTAAAATAAATTTCTCTCCTTTTTTAGAAGTATAATTAAGACGAACAGTTTGCGCTTTTATGGTTATCCCTCTTGCCCTTTCTAATTCCATAGAATCCAAGACTTGTTCTGTCATTTCTCTATCCGTTAAACCACCACAAAACTGTATCAATCTATCTGCAAGAGTTGACTTGCCATGATCTATATGTGCGACAATAGAAAAATTTCTTATTGATGAGAGATCTCTCATTACTTTCTTAATGTTGCTTTAAAATTAATGGTAATGACATCAATAATTTGAGTTGAAAGACTTTCAATCTCTTCATCATTAAAAGTTTTTTCTAGAGGTTGAAGTAAGACTCTAATAGCAATACTCTTTGTATCTTTTGCAATTTTATCACCTTCATAGACATCAAAAATTGATACTTTATTGATAAGTTTTTTATCAATTTTTTTAATTTTAGATATTATTTCATCAGCTTTAACTGAGTCAGGAAATATGAAAGCAAAATCTCTTTCAACCATTTGAAAAGGATTGTTATCAAATGCTGCAATAGTTGAAGTTTTTTTATTCTGAAATTGGCCTAACGCATCAGTAAAAACTTCAAAAGCCATTACTGGATTTTGAATATTCATTGATTTTAATAAAATTGGGTTAAGTTCTCCAAAATTTGCAATAATATTTTTTCCTATACGTAATGAAGAGGATTTTCCTGGATGAAATATTTTATTCTCTATTTTTTCATAATTTAAATTATTAATTGGGGTATTCAGAGAATCTAAGATTCGCATAAGGTCTGCCTTTATATCAAAAACATCAATATCTTTGCTGTTAGAATTCCAATTGCCTTCTGATATATTTCCATAACTTATTCCTGTCGCAACATTAGTCTGCCTATCCTCTAGACTCTCACTAAATATAGGACCTACTTCAAATAATTTACCTCTATTAATCATTTTTGATTTATTTAAATTAATTGCATGTAATAAATTCGGAACATTAGAAGGTCTCATCACATTCAGATCAGAACTAATTGGGTTTTTAATTTCTATAACATTATCAGACACTAATTTTGCCACTTGTTTATCCATAAACGACCAAGTAACTGCCTCTAAGTAACCTTGATTAGCTATAACTCTTTTTATTTTATAAAAAGATTTCAAGTTAGAATTAAGTATATTTTTTTTAGAATCCTTATCTTGAATATCTGTGAGTGGGATTTTATCAAATCCATAAATTCGAAGAATCTCTTCAACTATATCTGCCTCATCATGAATATCTGGTCTAAAAGATGGGGGAGTGATTATTAAAATATTATTTTGCTCCTGGACCGCAAAGCCTAATGATTCCAGTATATTTTTTTGTTCTTTTATCGAAATTTCTACTCCACCCAATGACGTTACTTTATCTGTATTAAAATTAATTTGTTTTACATTTGTGTTTAAAATATTTGTTTGAACGGTTTTACTTACTTCACCACCACATAAATCAATAATCATTTTAGTAGCTGCTTGCACACCCCAATCTATAGAAGACGAGTCTATGCCTCTTTCAAATCTATATCTTGCATCACTTTGTAGCTTTAAATATCTTCCTGCTTTAGTTACTGAAATTGGATCAAATAAAGCCACCTCTAGAAAAACATTTTTTGTATCAAGACTGCAACCACTATCCAAGCCGCCCATTACGCCACCAATCCCATGAAGTTTATCATTATCAGCGATGACAATCATATCAGTTCTGCATTCATACTGTGCTTCATCAAGGGTTAAACAAGTTTCTTTTTCTTTTGCAAAACGCATTTTAAGATTACCTTTAATCTTATCTGCATCATAGACGTGCAAAGGTCTGCCTAAATCGTAAGTAATATAATTAGTTATATCTACAAGAGCCGAAATAGGTCTTAAGCCTATCGCTTTTAATCTTTGTTGAAGCCATAATGGACTTTCTTTATTAACAACATTCTTAAAATATCTTCCAGCTACACCTGGACAAATATATTCTTCATCTCCTTTAAAATCTTTTTCCCACTTAACCGGACTCTCAAATGTACCTGCGATATTATTTATTAAAGTATTTTCTTTTAATTTACCTAAACCCCCAGCTGCAAGATCTCTTGCAATACCTCTTACTGAAAGACAATCTCCTCTATTAGGAGTAATATTAATTTCTATTACAGGATCATTAAGATTAAATACGTCTATAAATTTATCTCCTAAATTATATTTTGCTTCAACTTCAATAATTCCATCATGCTCATCAGAAATATCCATTTCTTTTTCAGAGACAAGCATTCCACATGACTCAACACCTCTAATTTTAGATTTTTTTAATCTTATGCCTGTTCCTGGGATAAAACTATTTTCAGGAGCAAAGATGCCTTTCATTCCTGTTCGAGCATTAGGGGCACCGCATACTACTTGAAAAACTCCATCTATTGTTTTAACACTGCACACTCTAAGTCTATCAGCATCAGGATGTTGTTCAGCTTTAATTACTTCAGCAACCGTAAAATCATTAAATGTTTTTGATTTATCCTCTACAGATTCTATTTCTAAACCAATATTTGTTAAAGTATCTACAATTGTATCTAAATCTTTTTTAGTTTCTAAGTGATCCTTCAACCAATCTAATGTAAATTTCATACGAGCCTAAACCTCTGATCTTGTTTTAAGATCCAAAGGTGAAAAACCATAATGGTCAAGCCACTTTAAATTAAGATCAAATAAACCACGCATATCTGTTATCCCATATTTAAGCATAGATAATCTTTCAATACCCATACCAAAAGCAAAACCCTGATATATGGATGAGTCAATGTTACAATTTTCTAATACTTTTGGATTAACCATACCGCAACCTAGTATTTCCAACCAATCATTTCCTTCACCAATTTTTAAAACATTATTTTTTTTAGTATAAGCAACATCCATTTCAGCACTTGGTTCTGTAAAAGGAAAATAGCTTGGTCTAAATCTATATTTTAAATTATCAATTTCAAAAAACTCTTTTAAAAAATATATTAAGGTTGATTTTAAATCAGCCATAGTTGCATCTTTATTAACTACCAACCCTTCTACCTGGTGAAACATAGGTGTATGTGTGGAATCTGAATCGCTTCTATAAGTTCTTCCAGGTACTATAATTTTTATTGGGGGTTTAGAGCTCATCATTGTTCGGACTTGCACTGGGCTTGTATGAGTTCTTAGAACACTATCCTCTTCATTCATGTTATTTACATAAAATGTATCTTGCATTTCACGCGCAGGATGATGGGGAGGTATATTTAAAGCTGAAAAATTATTGAAATCATTTTCAATATCAGGTCCGGCTTCAACTGAATAATTTAAACTTCCAAAAATTTCAATAATACTAAAAATTGTTTGGGAGATTGGGTGTATTTTTCCATTTAAACTTTCATTATGAGGCAAACTCACATCAACAGTTTCATTCTTTAATTTTTTTTCTAACTCTTTATTTTCAATATAACTTTTTTGATCATTGATATTTTCTTCAACAAATTTTTTTAATGTATTTAATTCCTGACCTCTGATTTTTTTTTGATCAATTGGAAGTTTACCTAAAAGTTTCATTTCTAAAGGAATGAAACCTTTTTTACCGAGATAATCTAATCGAATGGACTCAACTTCTTGAAAAGTTTTACAATCTTCAATCTTATTTTTAATATCAACAGTATCAACTGATAAAGACATAGGATTAGTATAAATTATTAAAAATTAAATACTAGCTAGCTGATTGAGCTTTTTCAACCAAGGCCTTAAAAGCATCTGGTTGATTAACTGCTAATTCTGCTAATATTTTTCTATCAATTTCTACAGATGTTTTTTTCAACCCAGATATAAATTGGGAATAAGTCATACCGTATAGTCTTACTCCTGCATTAATTCTCTGTATCCAAAGACCTCTAAAATCACTTTTTCTTTTTCTACGGTCACGGTAAGCATACTGCATTCCACGTTCAACTGCTTGTACAGCTACTCTAAATACATTTTTTCTTCTACCGTAATAACCTTTAGCTTTTTTTATTACTTTTTTATGTCTTGCTCTTGCTGTTACGCCTCTTGAAACTCTTGCCATTTTAAACTCCTATTTATTATAAGGTAACATATGATCAATTAGCGCTGCATCACCTGGTGACATAATCGCGGATCTTTTTGTGCTACGTATGAATTTATTAGATCTTTTGCTCATACCATGCCTTTTTCCAGCAGGCTTGAACTTAATCTTTCCAGTTCCAGTTCTAGAGAAACGTTTTTTTAAACTACTCTTTGTTTTTAGCTTGGGCATTCTAAACTCCTTGTTAAATTTACTGCTAGGCTGCCCCGCAGGCCATAGCTAGTTTAGATCGGCTTATAGAGAAATTTTTCTAAGAATCAAATAATAAGTATTTATTTTGCTACTTGAGGGACTAAAATCATCATTATTTGTCTACCCTCAGATTTAGGGTGAACCTCGACTTTTGCTTGTTCCACAACTTCTTGCGTAAGTTTTTTTAGTAAATTAAACCCGAGATTTTGATGCTCCATTTCTCTTCCACGAAAACGCATGGAAACCTTAACTTTATTGCCACCGCCAATAAATTTTAAAAGAGCTTTTACTTTAACATTATAGTCATGAGTATCAATTCCTGGACGCATTTTAATTTCTTTAACCTCTATGGTTTTTTGTTTCTTTTTTGCCTCTTTTTTACTTTTTTGCTCTCTATATTTTAGTTTACCATAATCAATGATTTTACAAACTGGGGGATTAGCCTCGGGGGAAACTTCTACTAAATCATAGCCTTCATCTTCAGCATGATTAAGCGCCTCTCTTAAACTAATAATACCTAGTTGCTTACCTGTGCTTGAGATAACTCTAACTTCACTAGCAGTTATTTTTTCATTAGTCCTAGGACCAATATTCTTTTTAGATCTGAAATTTATTACCAAAACTATTTATTTAAGTGGATAAAGCTATTGTAAAATAGCATATTATAAATTGAATATTATTTTCATGTTTTTTATGGATATAATGAAATTGTAATTAAATTCAAGGTCTGTTTTGAAAAAATGGTAAAATTAAAATAATTAATGAAAATTTGTATAGTTCGTAGTGACCGCATGGGAGATATGGTCTTAACTCTGCCTGTCATTCAAGGAATTAAACAAAAAAATCCACAGGCTATAATTCACGTAGTGGCATCACAAAAAAATTTAAAAATATGTAAACAGTTTAGTTTGATTGATAAAATTTATGAAAAAACAACCTCATCATCAGCTTTCAGTAATTTAACAAAATTAATTAGCGCTGAAAAATACGATTATTATTTTTCATTTAATCCTGGATGGTACGGTTTATTTTTAGGATTTTTTTCAAAAAGTAAGTTTAAATCTTCGCTAATTCTTAAATCAAGATACAAATCAAATGTATTTAGTAAATTTTGGCAAATAATTTTTAGTAAAATATTTTTTTCAATCTCCTTAGTAATTAACAGATTTCAATCTTTAGAGACTAAAGAAAATATCCACCAAACCATTATGATGATGGATGTGGTATCAAAAAGCAAACTTGCAATAAGTGAAAATATTAAGACTGAATTTACATTTACAAATATACTTACATTAAATGAAGATAAACCAAAATGTGTCGTTCATCTCTCTTCGAAATGGATTAATAATTATTATTCAGAAGACGATTTTGAAGATTTACTAAGATCATTAAAACATAAGAATATATCAATTTATCTAACAAGTGATGAAACAACAAAAAATAAGTTTAGCAAAATTTTTAACATATATCCCGTCATTGATAATCCTAATAATCTACATGAAAATACCGGAAATATTTTGATATGTAATAATTTTGATTTTGAAAACTGGACAAGTTTAATAAATCAGGCAAATTATGTGATAACACCAGAAAGTGGATGTACACATATTGCCTCCTTAACAAAGTGTAAACTTGCAGTGATTTATGATGCAGATAATTCTCCTAATAGTATTAGGCAAGAATATGCACCATGGAATAAAGAATATTTAGCCTTTGAAACAAATGATAAAGAATTAAATCAAAAACTACTCAATTTTATCTAATAAATTATTATTTGAAATATAATCCTTAACCTCAGCAACACTTAAGTCTTCCATTTTATTTTTAAGAACTAGGTGGCTTTTGTGTCGAAAACTTAAGTTTGATTTTGTTATACTATTGTCCAACGCAAGCCATAATGTATTAACTTTACTAAGCATCGCAATGTGGCCTGGCCCGGTATCATTTGAAATTATTAACTTACTTTTGGATGCGACCGTATAAATAATCTCAGGCGGTGACTTGTCGATTAAATTAATAATGTTTTTACAATGATCAAGAATTGGTTGTAATGATGGAACATCATATTTTGTTCCAACTAGACAAATATAATAACCTTGTGACTCCAAGAAAGTACAAAGTTGTTGATACTTAGTAGGTGACCATTGTTTTGCTCGACCTGATTTCGATACACCAGGTATAACCAAGACAATTTCTTTATTCTCCAAACCATAATCTTCCTCTTCAGATACTAACCAACTAAAATCTGGATCAATCTGATCAATATCTATAAGTTTTAACTGATTGTATAAACCCTGCATTGGACTTTCTTTTCCTTGAGGAGGTATAATGTATCGATCATGTACAAAGCTTCTTGATCCATTAATTCTTGATCTACAAAAGATTTTAATAAAAAAATGATAAAAATTTGTTCTTTTCGAATTTTGTAAATCAATAATTAAATCATATTTACCATTTATAATTTTACTAATAAGGGATAATGTTGAAAAAAACCCCCCCCTATTATCAATAAAGAATTGATCAAACATTTTTATTTTTTTAAAAAAGGGAATAAATTTTTCTTCCGTTATAAGATCAATAACTGAATTATTAAATTTATTTTGAATTGCTAAAATTGGCTCCAATGCAAATACAATATCTCCAAGAGAACCATGCTTAATGAGTAATATTTTCTTAGGATTTAATCGACTCATATAATTTCATATACTGATTAACCATATTTGTTTTTGAAAAATTTTTTTCAATTACCAATTGCGCATCTTGTAGTACTTCTTTTTTTTGATCTTCATTTAAATTTAATAATACCTCTATTTTTTTAGGTAAACCTTGATAATCATGGGGTTTAACTTTGAATAAATCACTTAAATTTTCCAATTGGTTTTTAACCCCTCCATAATCAAAGGCTAAGACAGGGGTATTAGAATACAATGACTCACTTACTGTTCTCCCAAATCCCTCAGCTCTCAGTGGAAAGGAAACAGATAGATCAGCTATCTGATATAAACTTCGCAATTCACCCTGATTTACACTTCCTAAAATTTTGAAGGTGTTTGTAAGATTATTGTTTTTAATCTTATCTCGAACTAACTTTGTATAGCTTTCATTTTTTGTATCTCCAACAAATAGTACCAATACATTTTGCGTATCCATTTTTTTTATAACATCAATAAACTCTAATTGCCCTTTCCAACTTGTCATTCTTGCTGGAAATAAAATAATTTTTTTAGCAGTATCAATCTGGTGAGTCTTTATAATATTATCTCTTGTCACAACATCAAGTGGTTGATTAAAATATTTGGTGTCAATACCTCTATTAATGACTGTGATGTTATTTGTTGTAAGATTATATTTTTTTATAATTGTTTCTTTTACATACTCAGAGATTGCAACAAGATGATCCATTTTGGATAAACCTTTATTATACATTTTTTTTAAATACGAGTTCCCTCCATAAACATTATGAAATGTGGCAATTGTTTTAATCTTATTCTTCGACATTAAATTAATCATCCAAGCAGGACCTCTAGAACGCACATGAACTAAATTAATATTATTGGCTTTAATAAATTGATTAATCTTTGTTGCTATCAGGGGATAAGAAAAAAAGTTTTTACTATTTACGGGTAATTTATGAACATGGGTAAAACTATCATCAAGTTCTTTGATCATTTTACCACCAGAAGTAATAATAAAATTCTGTATTTTGTTTTCCGATAAAAAATTAGCCACATCAACAGTGCCTCTCTCCACACCACCAGAGTCTAAAGAAGGAACAATTTGAACAAGATTAAAGGATGACATTTTGAGTTAATATTTGTATTCTATAATATGTCTTTTTATAAGAACAAACAAAACCATAAAATTGCCTATAAATCCCTAAAAGGAAGAGGGCTAGGAATCATTTTCATTCATGGCTTAAATTCTGATATGAATGGAGCAAAAGCTCTCACCGTAGAGAAATATGCGAGGAAAAATAAGCTTAATTTTGTTCGTTTTGATTGCAGAGGACACGGTAAATCAGAGGGAAAATTTGAAGAATTTACGATGTCTGACTGGAGAAAAGACCTAT
>ERZ1046876.2554-NODE-2554-length-10938-cov-6.207571_pt1 | contig 10938 bp, 10 predicted proteins | sample MGYA00383094_ERZ1046876 | MGnify/ENA primary metagenome ERZ1046876 (study PRJEB29581, sample SAMEA5548364) | metagenome | biome: marine; feature: coastal; material: water | depth 50 m | study: Short-term variability in the microbial, nano- and picoplankton... | reverse complement strand
TGGCTGCAGGTCCATGCTGGTGGTGGCAAATACCAGCTACTGTTGGGAAGGGCATATTTGAAAGGCCCAATGGATGCAAATGGCCATGGGCTGCTTGCATGTCCCAGAAAAGTTGTGGTTTAAAGCCTTTGGGGAGTTTTTTGCGGATGGTTATAAAATTATCAGATGAGGGAAAATAATAAACTCGATCCTCTGACTTTGGTTCTTTTTCTGTAGTCGTCAGCGAAACAACATCGGCAACTTTAAGTAATTCATAGGTATGGAAATTAGGGAAATGAGAATCATTTATATATCCCAATAACAATGCTGGTCTTTTTTTCTTTAAAACAAGTAGGTTCCTTAGTCTGAAAAGATTGTATCTTTTTAGGGAAGTAAAAAGCTGGCTGTCATTGGCTAATTCGATGAGTTGTTCCCACTTTTGCTCAATTTCCTGATAATGATTTTTTGAGCGTGCAAGTTTCTCCTCCTCTTCCAGGGCTTCGATTGAATTTTCGTTTAAGCTCATTGGTCTCTATTTGAAAGGATTGGTAGTGTTGCCATTTACAGCTTAAAGTGAATCAGGTATTTTTCTCCGAGTTCGGCCTCTGGTAACAACTCGTCGAGGCTCCAAATTTTGGCAGGCGTAAGTTTGGAAGTTTTTAACTCCTCTGTGTAATCTCCTCCTTTTAGATAGAGGATTCCATTAGCTGGAGAATGACGTGAACCCTTGGCTACTTTATCCCGTACCCACTGAAAAAATACCGGCAGAGATGTGACCGCCCGTCCCAATACAAAGTCATAAGTTTTTTTCTTGGGTAATTCCTCCACCCGACCTCGACGGACCTCCGTGTTGGAAAGTTCCAGGCGTTTGACCATATCTTCGACCACCATGACTTTTTTTCCGATCGAATCCATCAGAGTAAACTTTGCCTGCGGGTAGCAAATAGCCATGGGGATGCCTGGCAATCCTCCACCGGTACCAACATCGAGCAGGCGGGCTTTGGGCATGAGGCGGAGGAACTTGGTCAGGGTGAGGCAATGGGCGAGGTGTTTGGTTTCCAAACGATCCATGTCTTTGCGGGAGACCAGGTTAATCTTAGCATTCCATTCCCTGAGTAACTCGGTGTATTGCTTGAGCTTTTCCCAGGTTTCATCTGAGAGATCAGGAAACCACTCTTTTAAAATCATCCATGAATCCGCGGACTTATTCATTACTTGATTTTGGGAATTTTGCTGGGCGGATAAGCGGGTAGGCAATCATTCTAGTCTACGCAAATTTCGGGCAAGCCTTTGACTAAGTCGTCGATCGCCTTTGCCTGGGCGAGAAAATCTTCAAGTTTATCAAGGGGTAGGGCGCAGGGACCGTCACATTTTGCTTGGGTTGGATCGGGATGAGATTCCAAAAATAATCCACCTATTCCCTGGCTCATTCCGGCAAGCATCAATTCAAAAACCGCCTGTCTTCGCCCCCCTGCAGAATCACTACGGCCACCTGGGATCTGTAACGAATGAGTTACATCGAACACCACCGGACAACCCGTACGTTTCATAATTCCAAAGTTTAAAGGATCGACCACTAAATTATTATATCCAAACGAACTCCCGCGTTCACAGAGGAGTACCTGTTCATTTCCGGCCTCGGCAAATTTTTGGATGATATGACCCATCTCATGGGCGGCAAGGAACTGGGCTTTTTTTACATTAATGGGTTTGCCGGTGTTTGCGAGGGCGACAACCAAGTCGGTCTGTCGGCAAAGAAACGCGGGTAATTGGAGAACATCAATTATTTCTGCAGCCGGCTTGGCCTGGTGGGGTTCGTGAATATCCGAGATTACGGGCACTCCGTAGGTCTGTTTGATCTCGGCAAGAATTTCGCATCCCTTTTCCAATCCTGGGCCACGAAATGAAGATATAGACGACCGGTTGGCCTTGTCAAAGGAGGCTTTAAACACATACGGAATGCCTAGTTTATTGGTTATCTCCTTGTAGGCGGCAGCCACCTCCATGGCAAACTCGCGAGATTCCAATACATTGATTCCACCAAAGAGGGTAAAAGGAAGGTTGTTGGAGATTTGCAGATTCCCCACAGGAATCGATTTTTGAACATTCATGAAAAGGCAATGTCGGGTGGCGTTCCATGTTCGGCAGTTACAACAATCCCAATTCCTCCACGGGCATTAAAATCCACTTCTACCCGGCACCACTTTGGATTAAGGGCATTCACCAAGTCGGTGAGCAATAGGTTGGCAAAATGTTCGTGGAATACACCTTCGTCCCGATAGGTCCAGAGGTAGAGTTTGAGCGATTTGGATTCGACAATCTTTTCTCCGGGAGTGTAGCGGATTAAAATCTCGGCAAAGTCTGGTTGTCCGGTTTTCGGACAAATACAGCTAAATTCGCTGGTTCGTAACTCGACAAGGTAGTCGCGTTCTGGGTTGCGGTTGGGAAAAGTTTCGAGGCTTCGGTTAGGATGTGTTCCTCCTTCTCCCAGCTTGGTAAGGTTGGCGTGTTCTGGATTTTCTGAATTCATAAAATGGTCGATATAATCTCAACAACCCATGAAGGGAGCAAGGTAAAGTCAGGAATTATTTTCGGCCAAGGCTATCCAGTCGATCGAAGATCTTGTCTGCTTGCAGGCTTGTGCAAGTTCATCGAGGAATAAATCCCTGCTTACCTCTCTTGCTCCAAGGCTATGAAGAAAAGGGTTGGGCACCTGGCAATCAATAAAGCTCAAGCCTGCACCTCTGGCAATTTCCGCAAGTTTGGACATGCAAACCTTGGAGGCTTCCGGACTTCGGTGAAACATTGATTCTCCAAAAAAGGCATTACCTAATGCAAGCCCATAGAGTCCTCCTGCCAATTCCCCATCTAAATAAGTTTCGATTGAATGAGCGATTCCCTGTTGGTGAAGCAATCCATAATCGACCTGCATATCCGGTTCAATCCAACTGCCTTCCTCATGAGACCGTTTTATACTGGCACACTTGCTCATTACTTTGGCAAAGTTTTGATCAACCCGAACCTCGTATGTGTTGTTCTTGATTGCCTTGGCAAGACTGCGTGGGGTTTTGAATTCATTCGGGTACAAAAGCATTCGGGGATTCGGGGAATACCAGCACCAAAGGTAAGGTGGTTCCTCCATTTTCATCCACGGAAAAATTCCCTGCTTATAGGCAGCAATTATACGTTTTACTCCCAAGGATTTGCTCAGGGCAACCAGTCCAGAATCGTCCGCTTTTCGAGGGTCGGGAAAAAACTCGGACTGGTCCTCTTCCAAAAATACCAGCTCCATTCTAGAACTTGGGAACAGGGCTTAGGAGATGCCCGATACTTTCAGTAGGCTAATTTCTGGTCGGCAGTTCAATCGCAGACCATAGAGGTTGCCCACTCCTCGGGTTATATGAATGACTCTACCTTTCCAGTTGAAGCTTCCCTCCACCATTGATCTGTCCTGAACTGGAGCAAAAGGAGTCGAGTTTTCATAAGGCACCCGGAATTGTCCACCATGTGTATGTCCGCAAAGCATCAGGTCCCAGTTATAATCGCTCAGGCCTTTTTTCGCATCTGGGTTGTGGTTGAGTAAAATAAGCGGTTTGCTTTTTTTATTTTTTGGAAGTTCAGAATTTCTTTGCAGACATTGATGTGGCCGACAATTTTCGGACCATAAATCCCCCAGTCCGGCAATCTCGATTTGTTGCCCTTTGATATAAAGTTGCTCGGTCTCATTATCGAGCACCCGAATCTTGGCTGCCTTTAAAATAGATTTGATTTTCTGCGGACTGTTAAACCCTCCATGTTCTGCTGCCCAGCTTCCCCCATCATGGTTTCCAAGGCATGCATAGGTGGGTACCCGTGCAGCAAAAAAGGCCAATAGTTTTTGATAAGCTTGGAAATCTTCCTTGCTCGGTTGATCGGTAATGAAATCTCCGGTCAGAAAACAGGCGTCGGGAGATTGTTCGAGCCCTTTTTTAAGGGCGATTTCAAGGTAGTCCAACGAAACGGCCCGGGAAAGATGCAGGTCGGAAAGGTGGAGGAGTCGTAAATTGGATTCCGGGTGCAGCCGTTTGAGCATAATCTCTTTTTCACACACCTCCAACCACTGGGCCTCAAAGGATACATATCCTGCCGATGCCAAGATGCCAAGCCCGCCCGCCAAAGAATATTTCATCCATTCCCTGCGGGACATTTTTTCTAGGCGTTTATTCCGCTTACTTTCCATCTCCCGATGAGAGTCCGGAGCGTCCTTACTCATGAATCCTGAGAGATTCCTCCCTCTGTATCCCATTCCTCAAGCCTTTGTACGAGCTCCTTAATCATGCATTCCTCCTCGGTACTGCTTCGCATGTCCTTTACTTTTACCCGACCCTGATTGACTTCTTCTTCCCCAAGTATCAGTGCATAGCGTGCTCCCGATTTTCCCGCTTCCTTAAATTGTTTACTAAAGCCTTGTGGTTTTAAGGCATAGGAAGTGCCATGGCCTGCCTTGCGCAGGCGGGCGGAAAGCCGTAAGGCGATCTCCCGTTCGGGTTCTCCAAAAATGAGGTATAAGTCGGGTGCAATTACATAGCGGGGGAGTAGGTTCTTTTTGGCCAGGCAATCACTCAGCGTCATATCGCCAATCGCAAATCCGGCAGCTGGAAGATCGCAATTCCCTGACAATTTTTTGATGAGATGGTCATACCTTCCACCACCCGCGAGAGCACGGCCCTCACCGGTCGCTTCAAAGGCTTCGTAAACAAACCCGGTATAGTAGGCGAGTCCGCGGACAATAGAGAGGTCCACTTTGGTCATACCTTCACAACCATGGGCTTCTAAACGCCCGGCTAAATCTTTCCACTCCTTAGCGCGTAAAACACCGGCTTCTCCACAAGCTTCTAACCGTTGGGTAATCGACTCCAGATCATCGAGTTCTTTGATCTGGTTAATTTCTTCAAAAAGTTCTTTTCCTCTGCCCGGGTTTGCCGCTTCCAGGGCCTCGGTGGTTTGCTCGGGTTTGCGCCGTCCGCTTTTATCGATCGCATCTAGGGTGGCGGGACGGGCATCTGTAGAAATATTTAACTGGTCGAGCAGTAAAACCCAGGTCACCCGGTCGCTCAATCGAATAACTACATCTTGCTGGCCTAATCCAAAAGTCTCAAATATGGAGGCAAGCAGGGCGATTAATTCTGCATCCGCATCGATTCCAGGTTCTCCGATCAAATCGGCATTGAATTGATAAAAAGAACGGCCCCTTCCTTTTTGCGGACGTTCGTAACGGAAATGTTCTCCCACATTGAACCATTTTACTGGTTTGGGCAAAGAGTTTGCCCGGGCTGCAATCATCCGGGCGAGAGTGGGGGTAAGTTCGGGTCTCAGGGCGACCTTCCGACCTCCCTTGTCCTCAAAGTGAAATAATTGACTCGCTATCTCTTCGCCCGATTTTTCGAGGTACAAATCCAATGGTTCGAGCAAGGGCACATCATATTCCTGAAAGTCAAATGCACGGGCAACGGTACGAAATACCCGAAATAAATGATTTCGTTGGGCACAGGCATCGGGGGGGAATTCGCGAAATCCGGGTAAGGTATCAAACATGACAATACGGGCAATAAATCCCTACTTCGAGGGAGGAGCTGGGGGATTAGATGGAGTCGAGGTCGATCTTGGTCAGACCTGCCTTCATTCCTTTACCTGCCTTAAACTTGACCACCGCACGGCGCGGTATGACCACATCCTTTTTAGGTTGGTTAGGGTTACGACCAACTCTTGATTTTCTGACCTGCAATTCAAACACTCCAAAGTTTCGAAGTTCCACATTTTGGCCGGCTATCAAACCCTCACATATGTGATCTAAGGTTTTTTGGACGATCTCGGTAACATCCTTGTGGTTATAGTTGGCGCCCTCGTAGATAGATTGGACGATCTGTCTTTTGGTCAGATTGTTCGACATTTGGGGTAAATCGGTTTGAAAGACTAGTGTAAGGGGTTTAGGGTAGGTTTTCCATAAATTCCCATCCATTAAGGACCTGTCAAACAATTATTTCTTTCTATATGTCCAAAAAAGACGACGATAACCCTCTCGAGGAAATCCAAAAGCAATTGCAGGATCTTCTCAAAAATAAGAACATGCAGGTTGCATTTGCTCCTTTTATGCAAGGTATGAACCCCTCCTCAGACGATAAAGAACCGGAAAAACCAAAGGGTGGAGATAAAAAAGAAAAAGAGCCCGAACCTGCAAAGGAAGACCCCTTGGACTCCATTCGCTCTTTTGACCGCAAGCCCAAAGAAGTGCGCGATTATCTCGACCGTTTTGTGATCAAGCAGGAGCAAGCCAAGCGGGTACTCTCAGTCGCCGTCTGCGATCATTACAACCATGTGCGCCGCTGTATTGGAGATAGCCGTGCTCAGTCTGCAGAATATTTAAAGCCCAATGTATTACTCCTCGGACCTACCGGGGTGGGAAAGACTTATTTGATGCGCAATGTGGCCAAGTTAATCGGTGTGCCTTTCGTCAAGGCAGACGCCACCAAATTTTCCGAGACCGGATATGTTGGCAACGATGTGGACGATCTCGTGCGCGACCTCGTCAAACAGGCGGATGGTAATGTCGAACTCGCTCAGTACGGTATCATCTATGTCGATGAGATCGACAAGATTGCCGCCGAAAGTTCCCGGGGCGGGCGGGATGTTTCCGGCAGGGGTGTACAAATCAACTTGCTTAAATTAATGGAGGAAACCGAGGTAAACTTGCAATCCTCTCAGGATATGATGGGCCAGATGAAAGCCTTCATGGATATGCAACGCGGTGGCAAACCAGGCAAAGCCACCATCTCCACCAAAAATATTTTATTCATTGTAAGTGGTGCATTTGATCAACTTGCCGAGAGTGTGCGCAAACGACTAGACCTTACCCGGATAGGGTTTGGATCCTCCGGTGAACAGGAGATGGACAGTAGCGGGATCAATTTCTTGAACGAGGCAGAGACTCAGGATTTTATTAAATATGGATTTGAACCTGAGTTCATCGGTCGCTTGCCTGTGCGTGTCGCCTGTGACGAGCTAACCAAGGAAGATCTTGCAGAAATTTTGCTCTCCTCCGAAGGCAGCGCCCTCGATCAATACCGCAAAGATTTTGATGGCTACAACATCAAGTTTGATATTGGCAACCCAGCCGTCAAAGAAGTGGCCAAACTTGCCGCCACCGAAAAGACTGGGGCTCGCGGACTGGTCACTGTGCTGGAACGTATATTTCGCGACTTCAAATTCGAACTTCCCTCCACCTCAATCCGAAAGTTTTCAGTCGATGCCGATACCGTTAGTCGGCCACAGGATGCCCTTAAGGAACTCATTGCTGACAACCTCGACCTGCTCGACGAAAACCTTCTGTCCGACGTCGATCGGTATGTAGATTCCTTCAAGCGCGAACACGGGCTTGAGCTTCGCTTTAATAAAGCCGCCAAGGTTGCTGTGGTCAAAGAAGCAAGCGAGCAAAACCGTTCGGTTCTCGCCCTTTGTGAAAAGAAGTTCAAAGATTTCGAACACGGATTAAAGATCATTTCTCAACGCACAAAAAAGAATTTTTTCAATGTTGATAAAAAGGTAATCGACGACCCGGATAAAGAACTATCCCGCTGGGTGGTTGAGAGCTTTTCCCAGACCGAAGAAAGCAAGTGAGCGGGCCCGACCCTGTTGCTGTAGAGGCCACCTTTTCAAGTGTGGCTAAACGGTACGACCTAGCTAACCACTGGCTATCCGGTGGGATCGATTTTTTTTGGCGCCACCGACTCGTCCAACTTGCCAAACAAGACCAACCTGTAGATGTTCTCGACCTTGCCACCGGTAGTGGGGATGTTCTCTTCGCCCTACGCCAAGGGTTGGGCGACCAGGCTCGTTTGATCGGGCTCGACTTTTGCGAACCTATGCTCGAACAGGCCCGGGCAAAAAGACAAAAAAAAGCGTTGGAAGAGGGGGGTAACCAATTTTTGGCCGGGGATTGCCTGGATCTTCCTTTTGCCGATGAAAGCTTCGATCTTATTACAATAGCTTTTGGTTTACGCAACCTTGCCGACCGTGCCAAAGGACTATCGGAAATGAGACGGGTTCTTCGACCGGGTGGCCGATTGATCGTGCTCGAATTTTCTCAGCCATACCTTTGGTTTCGTCCGTTTTATTATCTGTATCTTCGTGGTATTTTGCCCTGGGTTGCCCGTTGGATGACGGGTGATCGGGATGCCTACCTCTACCTGGGCTCGAGCATTTCCGAATTTCCTGATCGTACTGGCCTCGTACAGGAGATCGAACAGTCGGGCTTTTCTGATGTGCGTGCCCATGCCCTTACCTTTGCCATTGTTGCATTGCACGAAGGAAAAAAAGTGTGAGTAATGAAGGAGAGATCAAAGGCAATAAGTAATACAGTGTATGAGAGCTAATCTTTGAAAATTTCCCTCTCCATATAAAATTTAGTCAGGAGTAATCTGCCTATTTAGCAACTTTCCCAACGCGTGGGCGTAAAGCCCCTATAGATTCAGTGGCTAGGGGGAAGATGAATCGGCACTGTCGAAACACCCAATTCGAAACCATGTAAATTACCATGGTTTTTTTACAATAGAACTGGGAACTCCTGTTTTTACAGGAGGCCTGTGAGGGCTTGATTAAAAGTGGTGCTGGGTCGCATCGCGGCTACTGCTTTGTCTTCGTCCAGTAAATAATATCCGCCTAAGTCCACCGGGTTGCCTTGGGCATCGTTTAATTCTTTAACAATTTTTTCTTCGTTGGCACGCAGGGATTGGGCGAGGGGGGAGAAGTGGTCTTTCAATCCTTGGTCGGTGGTTTGGGAGGCCAGGGCTTCTGACCAGTAAAGGGCGAGGTAGAAGTGGCTGCCCCGGTTATCCAGTTCGTTGACTTTTCGGGAGGGCGATTTGTTTTCGTCCAAAAAGATTCCAATCGCAGAGTTGAGGGCATCGGCAAGCACTTGGGCCTGGGCGTTGCCAGTTTTGTTTGCCAAATCTTCGAGGGATACAGCAATGGCAAGGAATTCTCCGAGCGAGTCCCAGCGCAAATGGGCTTCTTCCACAAATTGTTGGACGTGTTTGGGGGCAGAACCACCAGCCCCGGTCTCGAACAAGCCACCCCCGGCAAGCAGGGGTACGATGGAGAGCATCTTGGCACTGGTACCAAGCTCGAGGATGGGAAAGAGATCGGTCAAATAATCGCGCAATACATTGCCGGTGGCAGATATGGTATCGAGCCCATTTTTGCTGCGCTTACAGGTATGTTTGGTTGCTTCGATGGGGGCGAGGATTTGAATGTCCAATCCTTCGGTGTCCAAAGTGGTAAGCTTGGCTTCGACATAGCGAATTAAATTGGCGTCGTGCGGACGGTCTTTATCCAACCAAAAAATAACCGGGGTGTTACTTAGCCGGGCACGGCTAACGGCGAGTTTTACCCAGTCGATGATGGCGACTTTTTTGGTCTGGCACATCCGCCAGACATCACCAGTTTGCACCTGGTGTTCCATAAGTACGCTACCGGTTGGACCAAGCACCCGTACGGTACCGTCTGCTGGAATCTCAAAGGTTTTGTCATGGGAACCATATTCCTCTGCTTTTTTGGCCATCAGGCCGACATTGGCCACACTGCCCATGGTGGGCACATCAAAGGCTCCGTGTTCTTTGCAAAATTCGATGGTTGCCTGATAAATACCAGCGTAATTACGGTCGGGGATGACTGCCTTAGTGTCTTTGGGTTGGCCGTTTGGTCCCCACATCTGACCCGATGTGCGAATCATCGCGGGCATGGAGGCATCGATAATCACATCGCTGGGCACATGAAGGTTGGTAATTCCTTTGTCGGAATTTACCATGGCCAATGGAGGTCGCTTGGCTACCACCGAGGCAAGGTCTTTTTCGATGGTGGATTTTTGATCGGCAGAAAGATTGTCGAGGGCAGAGTAAAAGGAACTTAGTCCGTTGTTGGGATTATACCCGGCAGATTGTAGAAGTTCTCTATGAGTATCTAAAATTTCTCCAAGGTAGGCTTCCACACAGTGTCCAAAGATGATGGGGTCCGAAACTTTCATCATCGTGGCTTTCATATGCAAAGAGAAAAGAACATCCTCGGATACTGCGGCATCGAGCTGCTCGGTAAGAAACTGGCTGAGGGCACATTTGCTCATGACCGAGGTGTCGATCACTTCCCCTTCCTCAAGAACGAGGCCTTCTTTGAGTAATGTGGTTTCTCCATTTTTCCCAACGAGTTCAATGTTTACTTTTGTGGGTTGTGTAAGAAGGAAGGATTTTTCGCTGCCGTAAAAATCCCCGTCGGTCATGTGGGCAACATGGGATTTTGAATCGGCCGACCATGCACCCATGGAGTGCGGGTTTTTCTGGGCGTATTCTTTAACAGGCTTGGCTACCCGACGGTCGGAATTTCCTTCGCGTAATACGGGATTGACTGCGGAGCCGAGTACCTTGGCATAGGTGGTGCGGGTTTTCTTTTCCTCCTCGGTTTGAGGGTCGGTAGGAAAGTCGGGTAGGGGAAATCCTTTGGCTTGCAACTCTTTGATTGCATCCACCAGTTGGGGGACGGAAGCACTGACGTTGGGAAGTTTTACCATGTTTGCCTCTGCCTGTTTGGCAAGTTTGCCTAACTCAGCAAGGGCATCGGGCACTTGTTGTTCGGGGCTTAAATACTCGGGGAAATGGGCGAGTATACGACTGGCCAAAGAAATATCTTTAAGCTCGTAGGTAATTCCCGCACTTGAGGTAAAGGCCTCAAGGATGGGCAGAAGGGAACGGGTGGCAAGGGCGGGGGCCTCGTCGGTAAGGGTATAGGCAATAGTGCTCATAGGTAGTTTCTAATAAAAAATAATAGGAAACGAATAACCATACGAATGCCCTCAGAGGGTGCAATGTTCAAGTCACTCCACCGATGAGTAGAGACTGAAATGTGAAGACTGAAAAGGGAAGACTGAAAAGGGTG
>ERZ1046876.2545-NODE-2545-length-10960-cov-6.449335_pt1 | contig 10960 bp, 17 predicted proteins | sample MGYA00383094_ERZ1046876 | MGnify/ENA primary metagenome ERZ1046876 (study PRJEB29581, sample SAMEA5548364) | metagenome | biome: marine; feature: coastal; material: water | depth 50 m | study: Short-term variability in the microbial, nano- and picoplankton... | reverse complement strand
GCACGGCCAGTAGTTTCTACTTCACCCTGCTCCTCATGCATTAGGACGGTCAAGCCGTCTGCATTAGTCCAAGACATATTATGTCTCCTTATATTAGATTAAACGTTAGTCTTCGAGATGACACGAACCATGTTCTCTGGACGGTATAGCTTAACGCCATAACGAGCAGTAGTAACAAATTCGTCACGCTGTTTCTTAACGTTACGTTCGAACTCAACCCGTGGCTCCTGACGCCATGCACCAACGAAAGGTGAGGCTGCAGAATCTGCCGAGAAGAACAAGTTGGCTTTACCGTTTACCGAAGAGAAGTCAACGTTAGCGTCTGCCGCAGTTGGCAGTGCTGAATCGGTGATGCTCTTTAGGTAGTTCGAAGTATACACGTCGAAACCATAAACGTTCTTAACGAACTTCATACCAGTAGCGATGCCGTCACTGACGATACCTTCCCAGCGTGGGTTGTTCGATACGTCAACCAGGTTCGAAAGTGTGTTCAGTGTGAACTCAGCCGAAGGGTCAACGATTGCGATTAGGTTACGATCAGGAACGTTAGCCTTCTTAAGGGCATAACGTGCACGAGCGAAGTCCTCAACCTGCATTACAGCACCAGTGCCACCAGCGGCCCAGCGATGCTCGATACCGTCGATTGCTTCATTCGAGTTAGCCGAAACGCCGGACTCTGCAGTCGCAAGTGTTTCAGTCTCGAAGTGTGCCATGATCGCACGTTCTTGCTCAGGTACAAAGCGAGAGACAAGCTCATTCATGTAGAACATGTTCTGACGTGCTTTATCAGTGATGTAGCTACCAGAAGATAGGTACTCAGTGATCGAGAACGTGAACTCGCCAGTGTCCATTGGGCGGAACGTGACGTCTGTATCTTCTACATAGTCATCGACTTGTGCCTGACCAATAGATGGGATGTTGAATTGATCTCCATCAGGGAAGCCTTCCAGCATGCGAACATACTTTTGAGCCATCATTTCGTCCCGTAGGATCTCTTTAATCTCGTTAGACCATACCTCGGTGCGAGTAAGGTTCGAGACGTTACCAGTTGTCATAGACATAATTATCTACTCCGTTTAATGTTGATTATCTACCGAAGTTACTACCCAAACGCTGTGCGTCGTCCATCATTTGCTGTTGGATCTTTGGGGTGTAGTATTGGCTTCGATTCTCTTTGCGCATCTTACTGTAGTACGACGCATCGCGCTCAGTGGATGCTTGACCCAAACCACTAGTGTTTATGCTACCACGTGTCATGTTCACAGGGGCTGCACCAGCAGGTTCACCAATCAAAGTAAGGAAGGCTGTAGGAGACTCTGAAGCGAGTTCCTCCATGCGCTCTGCTGTCATACCAAGGTCTTTAGCCTTAGCAGTTACGATAGCTTGCGCTTCAGTTCCATACTTCTCGGTCATCCGTTGTGACACCAGGTCAACGTTCTGTTGCTTAGTGTTTGCAGAATCACGCTCAGTGAGGGTCTTTTCAACAAGGCTCTTTAAAACGTCTTCACTTACCTCTGGCTGGGTGTTAGCCTTAGGGGTGCTACCATCGTTGTTGGAGACTACAGGGTCCTTGGTAGAATCTGGGGCCTTGCCCTGTAGCTGATCGAGTAGTTGGGATGCATAGTCTTGCTTGCCGAGGTCTTCCCGCATCTCCTCAAGCTGACGCTCTAGGTCTTTGATGTGGTTGTCTGCCTCAATTTTTCCTTTAGCAATGACTTCTGGATCATTCCAAGTGTCGCCGCGCTCCGCTGCCAGTTTAGCTACAAAAGATTCAGGGTTAGATCCTTGCTGCTCACCCTGCGGTTCAGGGTTATTAGGCTCATTAAAAATACTCATCGTTAGTCCTTGTGGTTAAGGTTTATCAGACGAAGGATGTCCTCTACAGCCGCGTTATATTCGTTAACCGCAACCTGTCGAGTGCTCCATCCCTCGTCGTATTTTCTGTCCGCATCCTTCTTTAGTAGATGGCTACGAATAACTTGTTCTAGGTCCGTGAAGTATGAACTGTAGCCAAGCACTTGCTCAACTCTAGCTTTCTTCTCGTCCCCCTTGTATCCCTTAGTCCATGCGGTTAGCATCAGATTCCTTCCTCTGCTGCAGACATTAGACCCTCTTGGTTGAGAGCCTCAGCGTCCTGCATGGCTTGCTGGGTTTCTAGCTGCTCTTCCACAGAGATATTTTCCCCGTAGATGGAAGCCTCACCCAGTTCCTCAGCAAGGATACGGGCGATTTCTTTACCAGACAGATGTGGTGCTACAGTTGGGTCACCAGCTTTGATCTGGAAGAGTTGCGTAAGGTTTTGAATCCTACGTGCTCGTTCCGCAAAGTGTCGTGCTCCAACAGGTCTGATTTGACCCTTAGCAGTGATATCCTCTTTGGTAATCTCTTTGAAGAGTGCTACACCAGAAGCATCATCAAGGACCCGTACGGTATCCACGAAGTTTATATTCCGTCGTGCCATCTCTAACATTGTGTTTAGGATTGGCTCAAGGAACGTGCGCTCAAAGTGTGCAGTCTTGTGTTCGAATATACGTGATGCAGAGTTCTCTAGTGACTGTACCTCAAAAGCAGTTTTCTCACCAGGGGTACGCATACCCATAGCTTGCTTAGGGGCTCCTGCCATCTCTTCCATCTTGTGCTCAAGCTCACGTATCTGCATGTCTGCTTGTAGTGCAGTAGGGTCAGGCTGTAGGTAACCTACGTCACCCTCCTCACCCATATAGATACGAGCACCAGGCTCAAAGTCGAAGTCTTCTACATCACCTCGGATCTTCATGACAGGGTACGCGATCTGGTCGAATACGTCTGCCTTAAGGTTCTCTAGGTGGTCAATACGGTACTGCATACCAACGAGGTTATCCAGTGGACCCATTGAGTATAGGTTGTCTGGACGTACGCGCCAACCGCTGTGGAATATAGGGGACTGCCCTAGCCAGCTTGGGTTGCCCTCATTAGACAGAACATAGGCTCGGTCAATGACGGTGATGATACGGTCAACCTGAAGTTCACCTGTGTCTGTATCGTAGATGTCTCCGTAGAACGTAAGTACTTCTACAAAGTCTGAATCATAATAAGATTGGATGTCACTAAAGCCATCTGCTACAAAGCCGTCAGCCTTAGCTACCATACCCTCACTTGAGCGTACACCATTGCGGCACTTCATCATCTTATCGAAGACCGCTTCGTAGTGGGAGTTACTTGGGTCCATGTCGATCATACGACGGATCTCACCAAGTGTTTTAAGACTACGTACAATCTTAGGGCTGGACTTGAAGCTTGAAGCTGCTGGATTGAAAACTACATCATAAGGACTCAGACGAGTCATCATAGGTCCTGTGTAGTTAGGGATAAAGGCACCATCGTCTGTGAACTTGTAGTTGTCTACCCACTCGACCATAGCAAACGTGTTACCATAGATTACCCAATCACTGAGTAAGTTGTAGGCTGTGTTCACGAAGTTAGACTGACGTATCTTGTTTTCCATGTAGCTCTGGATTACGTCTTTCTTTGCCTTAGCTGCTGAGTTCGCATCGTCTGCTTCCCACCGTAGCCAATTCTGACTAGGGAACAACGTAGCGAAGTAGTTAGCATTAAGGTTGTCGTAGATCTGTGTTAGCTTAGGTGTCGTTGTTGTGTTAGACCACGGGAGGATTGCATTACCTGTGGTGGTAGTGTCTGTCGCGTAGAGGTAGTTCCGTAGTTCCTTGGTCTGTTGTTTCCAAGAGGCACGGAAGGTGTCCCACTCACGCCACTGTCCACCAATGGCTATACCTAGTGAGTCAGCATCAATGAGGGACTCAAAGTCTAATGTAGTTGTCATATTTTATCCCGCTCTGAACTTTTGGTTGGCCCACACGATATTACTCTTCTTGCGGTGAGTAGCTGAGGACATAGGACGAACCGCCATATCTACGGCTGTCGCTAGAGCGTCCTTAACGTCATCGTGGGGTGGGTTTCGGGAAGCAAGCTCTTCCTCAAGGTACTGAATGTTCCCGCCTCTGTAGTGCCATACCTGCATGTTGTCGTAGCGAGGTTCAAGGATAGAACTGATGCGTTCTTGCTTGTTACCTTGCTGCTTGTTGGGCCTATACTCGTCAATGGATAGCGATAGGCCATGCTGGCGGATTAGATCCTTAAGCTGTTTAACAATAGCTACCTGGGCTACAGTAACCTCTGCCCTCATCTTACGGAACTGCCACTTGTTCTGTGCGTCCATGATGTGGTCGAAGTACTCTGAAATCCTATCGGTCTTGAATCTGTCGATGTCTAATACGTAAACGTTATTTTCTGAATCTACACCAACTGTTACTAGTGCTGTGTAGTCTGCTGCTGATCTTAAGCTAAACGCAAAGTCAATAGCTGCAAACACATTAAGGCGGCTACCCTTGTATGTTAGGTAACCGTTGTCAAACGTCAGGAACTTTCGTTCGTAGTATTGTATCTGTTCTCTTTTAACTGGGACGTTATCTGGGTCACGAGGATCATTGTAATATTGTGCTCTGAACTGAGCCTTGTCGAGATACTTACCGCGCTTCTGTGAAAGAATCTGTTGGTTGAAACCAAAGTACTTACCATCTTTACGCTGCTGGCGTGGCCACAAGAATTGCCCTGTGCCGTCACCCATATCTTCTACTGGCCGTTCGAATATCTCGTAGATCTCATCTTCACCAGTGATGTTACCCTCAGAGTCGTAGAGGGTCTCTCTCATCTCCATCAGGGACTGGTAAAGGTCACTACCATGGTAGCGGGTACCTACAACCCACTCTTGGGCCTCAGCACCTTCGATAGAGGCTAGGAGGGAGTACTGCGAGGAAACCTTATCACGGCCCTCAGCGGTGAGAGCATTCTCTGCTACAACCACATCGTCTAGGATAGCTACATCACAGTGGAGGCCTGTAAGTGATGTCGTTAGGCCACCAGTAAAGATACTTGGGTCACGAACGTTCTCACGCTTACGATCTGGGTGGTCCAACATAATCTCAGAGTTAGACCAACGTGCACGCTTGCCTTCTTCCTTATGTATGTGATCCGGCCAGTACCTACGGAAGATCTCTGATGAAAGGATACCCTTGATGAACCCTAGTTGTTTCTCTGCCAGGTTAGCTGTAGCGGAGATGTATAGGATACGTAGGGTTGGGTCTTTAGCGAGTGTCCATGCTGCACGATATGCAACCAGACGAGACTTACCGTGGTCCCGAGGGAACAACACAAGCTGGAACTTCTTGGCGTCTTCACGTGTCCACCATTCGCAGACTTCTCTGTGGCAGTTACCTAGGACCTGTTGGGGTGCTACTAAGGTAATAAAGAACTCAAGGTCCTCTTCTGCTCGTAGTCTGATCTCGTCAATGGTTGACATGGTTATCCTTACCTATACGAAATATTTAAGATTCCTGCATCAAAGTTACCTGATGATCTTGTTACTCGGACTCCTGTTACGGTACCTACACCTGTGATGAATCCACCACCGTTAGATTCTGCACCTGAGATGTTAACAGAGTGGCTGGCTGCCCAAGCCCCAGAACCTACACGGGCAATATCCATACGGCCTCCTGATGTATGAGAGGAGACAGAGCGGAATACATGGAAGCCATCTGTGCGTGTAGAGTCTGAACCAGAGGAAGAGGCCCCTGAGTTATACCCTGATGTAATGGGACTAGCTGATACTATAAGCTGTACTAAGAAGTACCCACCACTATCTAGGCTATTGCCGCAGAAGTGTACTGTAATTTCTCTAGCTGTACTCGAGACTGTGAAATCAAAGTCTGTACCTGAGGTAGTCGCTTGTTCGGTTTCCCATGTGGTAGTCTTACCATCCACATAAGCTTTAGTAGACTGTTGTGAAGCGAGAGCTGTAGCACTGTCACTAGACATATCATCTTCATCTACAAAGTCCAAAGAGGATGCTGTAGTAGCACTATCGAAGTATGGGATCTTATCTGTAGCCTGGGTGAGACCTGCTAGGTCATCTAGGATGTCATCCTGCTGTTGTACATCTAGTTCAGTGCGTACTGCTGCTGCTGTAGTGTCCTTGAAGATTGCGATACCTACTGTACCACCACCCAGGTTAGCTAAGGCTGTGTCTGGGGTGACTACATCACTGAGGTTGTTAGCTGCAAGCATGTCGCCAGAACCTTCACCAGCAGAACCCTTAGCTGCAAAGGTTTCCCAATATGCACTAGAGAGGTCTGTAGAGAAGGTGCCTGATGTGTGGTCTACAATACATATGTATACTGTACCCTCGTTACGCACCAGTTGGTCTACTGCATAACTTGTACTAGTAGCCCATTCCCCATCCCATGTGATGTTAGCTTCAGGAGCAGTAACACGTACGCCATTTAAGTATAGGCGCTGGGAGTACACATAACGACCATTAAGTATGTCCTGTGAGTTCAGGTCAAAGTCTGCACTCATAGCATTAGGAGTTGACCCATCTAGGCTTAGGGTGTTGTCGAACTGGTCACGTATGTTTTCAAAGTTTGTATTCAGGGCACTAGTGCTATAGAAGCCTGTGCTGATTGTAGTGATTGTAGGCTGCTTACTCATTGGATGAGTCCTTGTTCCTTAAGACGCTTAACGTCCTCACTAGCCCCCACACGTTCAAATGCCTCTGAGGCCGTCTCTCGTGCCTCTGGGCGGGTCTTACGTCCATCCTTGATGTTCCATGGTTCATCGATCAGGTACTTGGCCGCTGTGAGGGCGCTACGCCCCTGTGAGCGCACTTCCTGTACTATGGTCTGTAGGGCGATGGACTTACGTCGAACATCAGCTTCCCTACGCCACCCTTGGAGTTTACTAACGATACGTTTGTCACTGTTGCGGATCTTATCCCACACTTCCCATGAACCAAACATTTCGTCTGCAAAAGTAACCTCGGTAGGATCATCGACTGTCAACTCGATAAATGTCTTGGAGAAGCTCATAAGAGGTCGGCCATCCGAGGTTTCTGAATCCTGTTCCTTTAGTGTGAACACTGCGAACTCAGAATTGTCATAAGCAAGCTCGTAGAACAAACTTTTGGTTCTTACTACACCCATGTCGTTCTTTGTGTGTTCGAATCCGAAAAGCGCCATTCGTTCGTTCTTTCTTTACTTGCTACAAAAGAGGTTATGTATATACTTAAGTTTACCGACTAGGGTCAGCATACGAGGGTAGATGACTACTAGTATTAATCTAGAGAAACACTAGAGGAAGCTTACAGGTTTAAGACTAGTAGGAGTCTAACCACTGTATGGAACCATCTAGTGGAAAAACTAAAGTATATACTTATATAAGCCCGTAAAATGACCAAAATGCAACCAACGTAGGTAAACTATTTTATAACCTACTGATATCTAAAGAAAGAAAGTTTAGGGGGAATCTGTAGTATTAGCCCTAGATCCTACATAACCTCCCTTTGGTCGGGGTGTAGCTACACAGAAAGGGGGTATCCCCCTAGTGGTCTCTGATCCTTATAGGGGTACTTAAGGTTGCTCTAGGAGGGAACCTAGGTCTACCCTAGGGTGTAGTACATAGGATCACCCCACTAGAGGCCCCTAGTACATATAGGGTAATCCATATGTATCCCTAAGTAGTCAAACTTATGTGAGATATTTAGGGGCCCCAATGTACAATACAAAGGACTACCCCCTGGCCCCCTTGGGTGCCCCCTACGTATAATCCCAAAGTGCCCCCCCTACCCTTCTTAAGTTGGTCCTATGTGATCACACTAGGGGGGCCTAGGTTGGTACCTAAGTAAACACATGATTACATAATGGTACCCGATAGGTAATACACTCATGTACTACTCAAGAGCACTAACCCCATGATGTTAATACATGAGCTACACATATGCCCTACTAAGTATCCCAACTAATGTCTCTGATACATATAGGTACCCCTTAGATTGTCCTATATGTAACACTTCAGTGCCCCCTATGTGATGCCTAGGGTACGTTATCTGGGCTCATGTATTACCTACGATACACAATAGTTTGTAGTATTATCAACGGGTTACCTATTTATTTGTAGTAATTCTTAAATTAACGGTTGCTAATCGTTTTGGTATCTGCGACAAACAATCAACAGAAACGAAAGGAAACGACATGAAACGCTACTACCCCAAGCAACTGCAGAACGGCAACTGGGCGATCCACACAGGGGTCAAAAACGTCTCATATTATCCTTCTACAGAAAACTCAGACGAAAAAACGGTTCAACGGGCATGCTATCAGCGGATGCTGGGCGACAGGTTTGCCGCTGTAGAGAGCCTTTACAATGAAGCCGTTGAACTAGGCTTGATGGAACCTGACTGTATGATGGACTACCTTTGTTAATTTAAATTCAATAGGGGGCATCAGCCCCCAGAAAGGCCTACCCCATGACCCATAAAATTTTTTCATCCCGCACTGCAATGCGCCTCTTCAAAGAAGAAAGCTCTGATTTGGCACTAGTAGCGCCAGACATGGTCCGCGCTGCCAGCGATCTATTTGAAAAAGAAGGCGACTACGCCGCAGCAAACGACATCTTATCCCGATACGACGATTACTGCGAAGAACTTCGCTACATGATGGCAGAACTTGAAGCCGAGTTCGGTTAATCTTAAAGTGTAGCCCTTGAATCCCTCCCTAATGGGGCTACATCATAAGAATAACTACTATCATAAGGAAACAAGATGCACCTATATACAGAAGCCCGCTCAATCGTTCTTGAAGCAATCGAACAAGTAGGAACCGATAGGGACGAATGCGAGACATTCATTTGGCAATCATGTGACGGCCACGAAGTCTCGATCTATTACCATAAAGCAATTCAATTCTGTGCAGAACAAAACACCGATGCAGGCGAAGAAATGTTTGAAGAAATGGGCGGCTGGCAAGATGGCCGAGACACATTCGGTTCCGTCGCGTGCCGTATCGCGTTCGGCACATTGTATACCTACACAATGGAATTACTTCACGAAGAACTAGAAGAAAGGAATTGACACAAGCTTGGGATATTGCCAAGATAAACGCATTCGAAAAATTACTGTGAAAGGTTAAAACTATGAAAACCGAATTGATAACCGCAAGCGCCTACTCGCCCAAATTCAAAACGCACTTGTTCGGCGCGTATGTTTTGGAAAGCCATCACGCGGGCTTGCCAAGCGCAAACACTTTCAAAACGTTGGCTACCTATACCATTGACGAGGACAAGGCCGTAGCGCGTGCAGAAGCGTTGGAACGTGTTTTCAAAGATAACAAGAGACATGATGCGAACATGCCAGAAAACCATATAGGGCGCGTTTCCCTCGAACGCTTAAAAGCATTCGCATTCTAATCACCTAACGTTTCCAAAACAGAGAAAGGGATGCAGCATAATGCAACACGTGATCTCACTATATGAGGCTAACCACAATGCCTAAGTATACTATCATAGCGGGCTGTATAGGCCTACAAAAGGATAAGCGCTTGACAGTCACTGCATGCTCAGTCTATGGTGCGGTAAGTAAAGCTGCAGAACAACTAGCAGAACTAAAAGTATATAAGCTTAATGTCACGCAGGAAGTGACACAAGAGAAAACAAAAGGATACTAATATGGCACAGCACACAAAGCATGAACGCGCGTTCCTATCATTGGACGACGCTACAGAGCACCAAAAGAAACTAAAGACTATTGACGACCCCTATAGTGAGTTCTATGGGCTTGGGGTAGTAAAAACAATGGTAGAGCTAGAGTGTGGCACATTAGTCACAGGTTGGGCATCCAAATACGAAGTATACTCGGGGTAAAGACAATGGTAAACCTACTACTCATAAGGCTATTCAGATTACACACTACGGACGACCTACTTGCAGAACTAAACATGTGTACTGTAGGGCAATCTGATAGGATAGACAGGCGAGCTACAGACCTAGCAGCTACAATAGAACAACGAGCGTGGGAATACATGTGTTGCCCATGTGATGAATGCACACACTGGATTTAATGGAGAAACAAATGAGCAACCGTAAAGCATACAACGTAGCAAAGGCTACAGACAATGGGGTCGAGGTGATCCAAATGTACCCGCCCCTAACTAAAAGGGAAGCGCGTGAGATCCGAGTGAACATGAAGAGGAGCTTTCCAGGTACAAACTATGTGGTAGTGCACTTAGGTACTATCATTAATCCTGAGATGAACTGGGAGAACAACTGATGACTGATGAACTAACCAAAGCCGAAGAGATCGCCAAAGGCGCATTAGGGATAAGCTGGTGGGACACTGAAAGTGCAGCCCGTCGTGTAGCAGAACACGCCGCAGAACTGATAGCGGAACAGCTAGAAACGCAGACGTACACCTACTACGGAAAAGATGGCCGACCTGTACTTGCGCGCGATCTTGAAGACCGACTCGAAGCCGCCAACGCACGGATTTCTGAGTTGGAGAGGGCTTTGGGTGCGCTGAAATATTGGTTTGACACGGACCCAGACGTTTTAGATGCAATGAGCACCGACGAACTGGCGGATCATAATCGACAAGCTGCGCTTATTGAGGCTGCGCTTATCGCCGCCGACGAACAGCCAACGGAGACAGACAATGGTTGATATTAGCGAACTGGTGGAGCGGTTGACACACGACTGGGGTGTGTCTGAGGTCGAAGATTGGGAAGCAAAAGACGAAGCAGCCGACGTCCTAGAGAAGCAAGCCGCAGAGATTGAGCGACTGCGAGGTTACATGGCGCGAGTTGCAGCAGCCTCCGAATACTACGGCAAAGACGACACATCTTGCTCCGCGCAGACATTAGCCATTGCCCACCATTCAACTTACATCCTTGCCCGCGTAGCCCTCAACGAGAAGCAAAAGACATGACCGAATGGGTTGCAGAACAGGCCCTACCGATAACGGAGAAGACTCATGAGTAAAGAGTTCCGGTTAAATGTCCGGTTAAATGTCCGGTTACTATTCCGCTTTAAGGAGAAGACTAATGAGTACAACATGGCGTAAAGAGATTGGCGATGAGAT
>ERZ1046876.2535-NODE-2535-length-10982-cov-4.624508_pt1 | contig 10982 bp, 7 predicted proteins | sample MGYA00383094_ERZ1046876 | MGnify/ENA primary metagenome ERZ1046876 (study PRJEB29581, sample SAMEA5548364) | metagenome | biome: marine; feature: coastal; material: water | depth 50 m | study: Short-term variability in the microbial, nano- and picoplankton... | reverse complement strand
AGCTTACATCAAAAAAGGTAACACCCGTATCTTCACAATTCTTACGTAATTCCTTGATCATTGCATCTGCAAGAGCATCAGAGTAAGGCTCGCTTGCTTCATTGGTTGGAACAATGTGATCCACCGTCGCAAAAGTTCTTTCAGGGTAGCGAACAGGTAATCCTTTTTCACGCAACATACCAAAAGCCTGAGGGCTTGTAACTTCGTGAATAAGGTGGCGGCCTACGAACAACTGAGTTTGACCATTGGCAAGTGTACCAACGGAGTGGGCATCCCATACTTTTTGAAAAAGATTTTTAGAGGTCATTTTAGAAAGACTTTATAATGGGCAGGTGTAACATCTGCAAGACCAATGCCAGTGAATCCTAAATTACAAACTGGGGTATTGGTAAGTCCGTCTAAGTCGGAGTTCGCTGGAAGACAACTTTTCCTTTAAGCCTTTTTCCTTGCGAGATCTTTCGCTGAAAAACTTATTAAACGCCTTGGTGTTCCTTTGCTGCAACTGCAGTACCCGTTCTACCTGGCTGTTAATTTCTGGGTTTAGCTGGTAATCATCCTTTAATTTTTCCTTGGCAGAAACTAAGAAATTGAGTGAATCATCTTTCTTTTCCAGGATCTCTTCAATCGTATCCAAATGTTTAGCCGCAATCGCCTGGGTCTCGGCATGCAATAATGACTCATAGGCTTCCATAGCGAGAGAGAATTCATTGAAAGATTCGGCTTTCAACTGAGGAGACACAAACTATGTTATGCCTGAAGAGAAATGTAACCTGAGCCTGGATCGGAGGATTGTGAACCTTCAGGGTTTTGCGCAAGCATTTCTGCCCAGGCATCGCGAAGTTCATCCATTACCTTGTCTGCCTCCTCAATCGGTCCCGATTTCTTTTGAAGGTTTGCCTGTTGGAGTTGATGCAGAACATAATCATACAAACGGTAAAGGGTACCTGGTAGTTCACCAGGAACCGTCATATCAAGAGAAGACTGCAATTCAGTAACAATATTTTGGGCTTTAATCAGATTATTATTGATGATCTCATTTTTCTTCGTCAAGTCGTCGACATCAAACCCACGTTTTGCGGTTGCTGAAAACTTAAGGTAGCCATCAAACAACATTAAAACCAACTTTCCGGGAGAGGCTGTCTTTACGGACTGGGCCTTGTATGATTTTGCTATTTTGTCGTACTGCACGCCTAAAGTTGATTGAAACTGGTTAAGACTTAAAGATTTTCGGTATCGATCAATTTCTCGGCAAGAGCATCAAGGGACTCATCACTCAGCCAATCCGGATCATTGAGCAGGGCTTGTGCTCTTGCAATGGCATCTGGTCGGATATCGGGTGATGAAGCGTCGGCTCTCCTTGCAATTGCCCCGATGTCGGTGAGGGAAACACTTTCTCGATCGCCTGCTTGTGGATCACTAGATAAAGGGGAATGACTTCGGACCGTTTTGCCAGAAATATCATTTCTAGGCAGCCGAGCCTGTGTTTGGTCATATCCTTGAATCGAATCCATAAAATAAATCTAAGCTTAAAATGTGCCAGAATGAGTCTAAAGGCAACAAAATAAGGTTACCTCATAGGGAGTGTGGAAAATACCGTAGACGCAATATATTTGGTAAAAGAGCGGGGTGATTGAATAACACTGCCGCTGGTTTTCTGTGATAACGCTCGTACTTGTTCTTTTTCCTGAAAAATTGAAGCGCCCACAATTACATTTGCATGCCCTGTGTCAAATGTCTCATCAATAGCCCAATGGAATTCACCAGATTTTATATCCACAAGTTTTGCCCTTACGGATAGAGACATAGGTTTGTAGGGTTTGTAAGAGCTAAGATCGACGAACAGTATAGCGTTTGCCATGGTATTTGCTTCGATTGCTTTAAGGAATCCTTCCGGTAAGGTAGAAGAAGAGGACATTCTTGCCTCACCATAGGCACGCTTTAAAAAAGATGGTTCAATACTAACGGTCTCAAAGATTCTTTCCTGTGAAAGTTCTTGGAAAAATACATCATCCGCAAATGAAAGGAGGGTAGAATCGGGATCAGGGTAGTAGCATGGCATGACAGCAACCCGGTTAATGTAAGCAGGAAGCCTCTCGATAGGATAGAGGTTTTGGGGCACAAAAGGTTCTGCTCGGGCAACTACTTTTTCTTCTTCAAATTTCCTACAAGATGTAACCATTAATATAACTGTGAGGAAAAGGGTAAAAATTCTCATCTCTATTACTTTTTATTATTATTGAAGGTATTCTGAAGAGTTTGCATCTGAGTATTTGTCTTAGACTGCATCTCTTCCATGCGCATGAAACCAGCCCTTAAAGTTTCTTCTCGTTGCTCCAGGTAAGTTTCCAAGTCCTCAATGCGATCATCGATCCTGCTGTTCTGACTTTTTATACTCTCAATGTGAGTGGTGTAAGCACCTTTATAACCGGAATCTCCGTCACCTGTTAAGAAAGATGTTATAAAATCACCAATTGCATAACTCAAACCCTTGTAATCTCGCTCACTATTTGTATTGAGATCAAAAGCTGCTTCAGTTGGAACTTCAGCAAAGAGTGCTTGCACTTTTTCGGGTTGTTCCTCCAAGGCTTGTAGAAGCATTGCAGAATTTTCGATCTTTATATTATCAGACCCGATACCGAAATCTAAACCAAGATTTGAAAAACGGAAAGAACTGTAGGAGGGACTGCTTGCCTCCCAGTCAGTACCATTCCATTCATAAAAGGCAGCTTGACCACTATCATTGTCATCAAGAACTTTTATCATGTAGCCTTCATCAGTAGCGTCCAGGTTTAATTGGGCAGAGATGGCATTAACCTCGGTATTTACCGAGTCATTGGAGTTGATGATGAGGTCGGATCCATCCGTCGTAGTCGAACTTTCAGAGTGGGCAGTGGAACTACCAAAAGCTAGCTTCCTGAGTTTTCCACTTAAACTACTGATCTCCATATTGCTAGAAAACCTACCGGCAGTGACATTATCACCATCATTTGTAATAGATACCAAGCTCTCAATGTAATCCTGTGCATCATTAAATTCTTCGATGAATTTATCGATCGCTGCTTTTGCCTCACCAGTGTCTTTAGAAACAACAAAACGGGCACTACCACCAATAGACACATTGGCGATATCAAAAGAAATCCCTTCGTATCCATGCTCATCTTGAGAAAACTCAGTTTCGGTGCTGTATATGCGTCCTCCCCCATTGACTTGAACCACAGAATTTTCGCCTAGTTCTTCCTCAAATGAACGGGCAACTCCAAGAATTACTTGCTTCCACTGAGGGCTTTGGGAAGAAGGGCGATCAAGGGGTGAATCAATATGCGCCTGCCAATAAGTGACCTCAGTTCCGTCAGTAACCTGCACATAATCTCCTTTCGTATAATTGGCACTCGAATCATAGGCAGAATCCACTGAGCTTGGTGCCGCAATTCCCATTAAGTTCAGAATATTTCCAGCCCCTACATTTGCGGAAGAAATCGTGTCCCAGTCTGGGGATTCATGTAAAACCATACCCACTGAACCTGTCTTTTTATTCTTGAGAACAAAGCGATCACTAACGGGGTCATAATACATATCCACATTTGCCTCCGAGCGGTTCACCCGGTCGATTAGATCAGATAAGGTGTCATTATTCACATCGTAATCGATACGAACCGCACCCTCGCCTTCCCCTACAAAAAAGTTCCCAAGACCAGAAGTGAGTCCTGTAAATGCATCACTGAAATTGGAACTAGCTAAAGATACCATCATATTTAAGCTACCAAGTGCATGACTGCTTGTCAGTTGCTCTTGCTGAACAACAGTCCAATATCCGCTTTCTTCGTCTGGCTCCGGTACATCATATCGTTGCCAGAAATCAGAGTCTGTAAACCTGCTTTTGTTTGCTTGCTCGGTAATGCTCGAAGCACTCATGGTTGCAGGGTCTGCAATTAGATTCCAATCACTTTCACTGCCTGCGGTACCAGGCTCATTACTTGTCGCACTAACAGCCTCATATATTTTACCACCATGAAAAATGAAATCCCCCGAACTGGCACTACCCGTCCAGCTATCATATGAGAAGTTACTGTCATCAGGAAATCCGTTTTCCAAGCCATCTCGATTACCGGCTTTATTATCACCCAGGAAGGACCCAACTGAGGCAATGTTTGCCCAAAGAGAAAAATCGATGCTAGAAATTGTCGCCCCCGCTCCAGACTCATCATAACGAGTCATTCCCGGAGCAACCTCTTGCCAATAATTTGAATCAAAGTCGTTCCTGCTGTTGGCATGGGCCACTTCAGTCCAATAAGTTGAATTTGGTATGGAAAGATCTGCCTTTTCCCAAAAAGTATCGACTAAGTTTCCTCCACCAAGGTCAGCAAGGTCATTTATGCCTGCGGTAACATCATCCCATTCTGCGGCATTAAAGGCGGCAGCGGTAATATCTGTATTCGCCCGAAGAAACTGCCCGCCAGAAAGTATGATGTCACCTGATGTATAGTCACTGGTATCCGTAAAATCCTGTATATTATTCCATGCATCAGACTTAGGTAAGTAGTAATTACCCTCGACACCTGCTATTCCTTCTTGACCAAAAACCAGGTTTGTTGCTTCCCCCCACCCACTTTCAGTATTGTAGAGAGTCGTATCTGTTGCACCACCGTGCTCAGTCGCAGAGGTCTCACCCGCAAGTTCGTACGCCCTGCCCTCTAGAAAGGCAACGGATGGAATATCACCAACCCAAGCCTCAGAAGCAATCGCAGATGGATGCCCAGTTGCAGATGAGTAATTACTCCAGTCCACACTGTCTGTGATATGTCGGTCTTGAATAGAGCGGAAAAAAGAGCCATCACTGGCTTTAACGATATCACCAGATTTGTAAGCATCTGCCGATGTAGTCCCCGCAGCATTTACAGTTTGGTCGATACCATGACTTCCACTGTCAACACTACTAAATAAATCAGTCTTGATGCTTTCAAGGTCTACCAGAAGCTCAAAGTTTGCATTTTCATTACTCACTCGATTGCCAATTGCAAGCTGTGACCCATCCCATTGGCCGTGAGCAATAGCAGCAGTTGCTTCGTATAAAAAGCCCTGATGATAGACCCTGTCACCTACTCCATACTCTTGCCCGGAGTCATACTGTGCCTCCTTGGAAACTCGTTGGTAAAGCTTACCATTAAATTCTGCATAGCTTCTTGAATCCCCTGGGGAAACGGAAGAATTTCTATCCGTGGAATGCAGCCAAGCCTTGGCCCCATCACCGGCGTTGAAGATAGAAACACCAGTCCCCGCTTCATTTACTGCATCAACAAGGTCTGTGTTACGACCTAAAAGACGCATCGCTTTGAGGAAATTTGAAGTGTCAGTTGTGGAACCTAAAACAGGCAGCTTACTATCTTCACCAGGGAGCTTTTCTCCTGAATCAATAGTGATTTTGTCAGTCACTGAATCGTAAGCCATGGTGACCGCAGTAGAGTCAGACTCAGGATTTACTCCCTCGACATCTGTTACCTGAGCATTGATCTCATCGAGCAGTTCTTGGAGCGTGGTATTTAAGTTGGTTATATGAAAAGTCCTGCCTTCGATGGTAAAGGTACCAAGCGTAATTTCTGACTGGAGCGGTAGGTCACTTAAGCTTTGCGTGGGGTCAAGCCCAGCACCAAGCTTGCGGGCAGTTCGATTGGAGGAGGAAAGCTCGGTCTTGGTAGCAAGAGATTCCACAAGAACTTCAAAGTCTCCGGTTATAGCTCCAGCCTCTGCATTTGCAGATAAGCCACTGTCAGTACCTTTAGAAGAAACTTTTCGAGACCTGAATAAATCCTCATTCTGGAGGGACTTACTTGCCGTGTTTAGGGCATCCAACTGGCTCTTTAAAAGGTCTAAGTCGGAAATTTTCTCCTCATTCTCCTGCTTTTCTGCAAGCAAACGCTTTTGCGGAATCCTTTCCAACTCGATCAATTGATCAACAACAGGTGCCCAGTCAAATCCCGAAGCAAGCCCAGTTAGTTGGAGGTCAGATCCCATTATTCACCAAAAGGTTGCAGGAGGAATCTACCTGAGGTAGCTTGTAAAGTTGATTGGCATGTGGAAAACATCACGCCTGCGTAGAGCAATATTTATGCCATCAATCGATCTCTTTTGTCCTACAGGCAGAGGTCAGCCTATTTCTGCATGCTTACTCATTTCCGAAAGCAACCATTGGCATCCTTCAGCCAGCGCCCAAAAATACTCCTTATTTCTCTGAATAATAGCCCAATTCTGGTTGGGTGAATCAATGTCGCGGATAAGGCGGCGATACTTAACAATTTCTCCCTTGGTTTTACCTTCGAAAAGAATGCCCCAGAGGTCCTTTCGGGAATCAACTAATTGATTGATTTCGGTGGCGTCGCTCAACAATTTAATAATGACCTTATTTTTAGCATAATTCATCCCGGCATATTTCTCAGAAAGTAATTCCGTTTTGATTGCAGTCGAAAGTGATCTTTCCAAAATACCTGATACATATTTCCGACAAGGACTAAAGACATGCCTCAAAGGCGTATTCTCGGCTCTCTGCGCAAGCAGAGTGTCGAGTTTACTGTCAAAGACTTTACTTTTCTTATCCCCTATCCAATGCTCTGCATCCTCAATACTTATATAAGGAGCACCCTGAACTTTCACCCCAGTTCGAGCCAAGTTTCGATAATCTACTCCGCTTTGAGCACGAATAAACTCCTCAAAAGTCTTCAAATACACAAAAAGTCGACCTTCCACAAGTACAGTTTCCTGTGTATTGCCGGGCAATTTATGACCCTGCACGGTGTCAGCATAGTGGGCACCGCGGTCCGCGTATGCAGAATCATCGGTGTAATATCTGCCATCATCCCGAATGCACATATCCTGCCCCACAAATAAAACTTTTTTACAACCCAGCAGCCTAGAGATATCGAGTACACAGCCCGAAACTGTACCTTTCTCCATAATCTTTGACCCCAAAGGCTTGCCTTGGAACTTTTTTAGCACATCCACGATGGGGTTAAAGGTACACCAGGAGAAAATTTTACCGGGAAACAGATTCACAATATCGGGGTAAGCACTGTAGGGGCATGCCAACCTAAGCCCCTTTACATCTACCCCGCCAAAACCTTCAAGTGTGGGGGAATTGGGGTCGGCGGTTACCACCAAGTGCGGACGGATGCCATTGTTAACAAGTTTCCTTAGGGGGCTATTACTCGTAACGATTATGGCTTTATCCTGCACAGAGCGAAGAAAGGGAATAGATTCATCGAGGGAAGGGCCAGCTCCCACCAAAATAAAAGGAATATCCTCAAATCCGGACCCGATTTCTGCTAAGTCTGGAGCCGATGCCATAGCAGGCAAATTGGTAAATGTATTGCTTTGGATCTTGGGGGCGGTACGAAGATTAACCTCTATTAATGGACGGATGACAAGGTATTGGCGGATTAATTCGTTCCGCATTTTGTCATAATACCGTTCGTCCACTGAATGCAGGGGGGAAAACATGACCATATTGACATCCTGAATTGCACTTAAGGCCGCATTTTGAATATCCTTAAAAAAGCCATCATCCAGTTCTCCAACTCCCAAAATCAATCGGTCGTTTGCTAATAACTTTGAGCAGTCTACTCTCGATAAAGTTTCCCTCAGAAAGGCAGGATCTTTTTCTGCAACAAGGACAATGGTTCCATTGGATGAATGAGTGAGAAAGTATTCTATGTGCGAGCCATCACCAAAGCCAGATATCGCATAAAATGATTCAGGAGCAATCTCCAAACCTTCAAACCATCGCTTTAACAGGTTTTCGCGGTCTTCATTCCCGTAAGTTTCAAAAGAGTGCTCGCCCCGGATTGTTTTCAGTACTTGCCCACCAGACTCTTTTGCCTCGTACATGAAATCAATTGGATGGGCGTGACTAGAGGCGATTACTCGCTGATAAACTACAGGAAATCGTGCCCGAAGCACCACCTCATTTTCTGGAAGAAGCCGGACCAAACTCATCGAGCTGCTCCTTCAGTTATTTTATTTTTGAGAAAGGGTATAATTTCTTCAGCAAAAAGCAGGGTTCCTTGCCTATAGATCGAGCAAAAACGATGGGTAAGCTCATCCGATAAGCACGCAGGGCTTCCTCGCTCAAAGCTATCCATTATACCCTCCAATGATTTGGCCTGCTCGCTGGAAATCTTCTCAAAATTCGCACTCCATGGAGGTTGATATGTTTGCACATACGGGATCAGGTTATCGAAAAGCTCAGCAAAAGGTTTAATTTTGCCAATTAACTCATCCATACGCTGAAAAACTTCAGACCAGGAAGTTTTGAGTACATTACAGGCATATGACTGCATTTCCTTATCCAGATTCACCACGTGCTTACTGGCTTCCATGACCAGTCGCAAAGTAAGTTCATGATGAGTCTGTGATCTTGCTTCAATCTTGATAAAAGAATCTGGAGTATCCCCTTTTCTAAGGGTATCAACTCCATCCACGACAAATCCCACGATGACTCGTCCATTTTCAGCAAGCACACCCGCAAGGAGTTCGTATACTCTCGCTGTCTCCAAAGGAATTCCATCCTTAAAGACAACCTCCTCATTATCCACCCAAGCACTTGGCATATGGGAATCATTACACTTCAAGATTCTGCCTTCAATCCTATTTTGTACAAAATAAATGCAATTTTTATTAAAATCTTTATTTCCTTATAATCAGTACTTTAGGTAATTAAATTCAATTTCATTAAATTTATTTTACTTTTTTTTCTAAAGTAATTCCTGAGGTTGACGATTATCCCAAACGTTGAAGACAAGGAGGTCGACAACAAGAGTCGCAAGATTCTTTCAAACAATCCCAGTCAGGCGTCAAGGAAGACGCTTTCACAAGTCAAGGAGGACAATAAAGTGAGTATAGTCATAAATTCAAACATGGCAGCGTCATATTCGGCGCTGAATATGAAACGTGCAAACGATCTTCTATCGAAGAGTTTGCAACGCTTATCTAGTGGTAAGCGGATCGTATCCCCTGCGGACGACGCAGGAGGCTTAGCAGTAGGTCTTAAACTACAAAGCAGTCTTAAACGAGCAGCTGCATCAAGGATGAATACCCAAAATGGTACATCTTTTTTACAAATGCAGGACAGCGTCATGAAAATCGGCGGCGAAATATTGGATCGCATGGCAGAATTGAAAAGCTTTTTCAATGATGTTTCCAAAAATGCGGCAGACCGTGAAACATACAACCATGAATTCCACGAACTGCAGGTTGAGCTTAATAACTTGAGATCCCAAAAGTTTAACGGGGTTTCCTTATTTGCTACTTATGAGCCAGATAATAACCCCCTAAAGATCATCACTTCCGATGATGGATTGGGTGAACACATCGAGCTCTCTCGCTCTGGTCTTTTTGAAAATCTCAAATCAAAGTTTGGTGCAGATGGAGAATTAAATTCCGGATCCCACGGATCTTACCGTCAACTCGTTGGCGACTTTACCCGTGATGGTGGCCTTACCGATGCAAGCCCAGGAAAAACCTCTCGCTCATACGGAAAAGGTGATGTTGTATTTATGGGGGGCGGATTAGACTCCAAGTCTGGTTACTTCATGGCTCTCACCGATGTACAATCCGGTGTTCGCATCGAAGATACTGCATCTCCAACAACACAATGGATCCGTTTAGCGGACAGTGAAGGTTTGGGATTTGCTGAGTCTTATCCAGCTGCTTCCGAATACAACCCCGACAGTATGAAGTACACATCCGATGGCGATGTTGTGTCTTACTTAAAGGATGATGTAATAAAAGTTCCCGCTCACTGGTCTTCCCCAGGAAGTAATCTCTTCTTGCGAGCCAATGCTGATATTCCCCGTGGTATGACTTTGGCTGATGTATTTGCGAGAGATACAGCTACAGGTGAATCGCTCTACATTGGAGACGGAAAGTACTTTGATTATGTTGGTAAGGACAGTTCCAACCAAAACGGTTTACCAAGTAAGCCAACTTCGGAGTACATTCGTGCCAATATTAACTTAGCTGAACCATCCTTATATAATTCAGATACACCAACCGCTGCCGGTTTAATGGCAACTATCACCAGCAATGCGGCCAATGGCTACACACCAAGTTATGTAAAGGGAAGCGATGGCGAAATCTACACCCCTGCTTTCGATTGGGATTTAGAGGAATACAACCCTCTTTTCAGTTACAACTATGGTGATACTGTATTTAAGGCAGATACTAACGAGGTCTTGCAAATGCAAGCGGATGTAAAAGGAACATGGGGAGCAACCACCTACTCGAAAGGTGACTTTGTTCAACATGACGGAAAATGGCATCAAGTGACAGCTACCACCGGAGCAACAAGCTCCGACGCGCCTCACAACCCAGATACTGCTGTTACCTTCAACGCAAGCAACCCCTTCTCCGAAGGAGATGCTGTCGTCACAGATACTGTCAACTTTAAGCAAATTATGGTTGCAACAAGTATCATGCAAGGTGAGTTTGATCCTTACGCTAATTACTCAGACGGCCAAGTTATCCAGCAAGGTGTAGACTTCTACGCACTTGACGCTGCTGCTGTTACCGCCCTCAGCACAGACTGGACTGTCCAAGACCATGCTCTTAATGACATCGTCCGTTACAACGGTAACTACTACAAAGCCCTAGCAGCTACAACCAGTACAGACCCGACAGCTGCAGACTACGATATTACCAACCCTGAAGACTCTGCCAATTGGGGTTCAATAGGAACCGATATTGCCAACTTGATAACGGAAGGTATGGCGATTCCCGCAGCAGTTACTGCAAATGTAACTGGCCAAGCAAATGGTACCGATATCACAACGGGCACTTACTTCAAGGTGTCTCCTTTTCAGGCTTACGATGTAAATGGTACCACCGTTTTAGGTGACCCTACCACAAACAATGGTGCTATCGATTACACTAGTGATTACATGGATGTAACCAACACCAAGTACTGGAGTAAGACACACTACGGTGCGTTGGATGGT
>ERZ1046876.2533-NODE-2533-length-10988-cov-22.922071_pt1 | contig 10988 bp, 9 predicted proteins | sample MGYA00383094_ERZ1046876 | MGnify/ENA primary metagenome ERZ1046876 (study PRJEB29581, sample SAMEA5548364) | metagenome | biome: marine; feature: coastal; material: water | depth 50 m | study: Short-term variability in the microbial, nano- and picoplankton... | reverse complement strand
ACGCTGGACCAACTCATTGCCACGGGTTGAACTGCTGCTTTTGATCACTCATCGGAGGGGATATTCCCGAATATCGGCAACTTGGGCTTATCCTCTCCCGCGTCAAGCCATCTGGCTGCTCTTTCAAGTCCACCAAACGGAAAGAGATGCAGCCCCTTTAATCGTCTACTAACCCGGTCACCACAAAGCTCGTAAAGCGCTTTCAGCTGATCATCTGGATTCCATGAACCCATCAGCCTCCTTGAATTCCGGTTAGTCAGCATCATTTTTACGGAAGTGGCTACACCACAACGCGCGGCGTAGCGCATCAGGCTAGCAACGCTGGATGGTCCCGCGAGGCCGACGTGGATAGGCAAGAAGTCAAAGGCCTCTTCCCAATCGTCCAGCCAATTTGCAAAGTTCGTCATGTCAAAGACAAACTGGGTGACCAACCACATGTGCACGCCTTTATCACGAGCGTAAGCTTTTTTTATTTCCAGAGCAGATCTAACGTCTGACTCACTGGCGTGCAAATGCCCGTCAGGATGCGCCGCAACACCAAGATGAGTGAAGCCATGTTTCTCCAGCAACCCGGAGCTCAGCACATCGAGCGTGTCACGATACGGACCTCGATGTGCGAGCGGATCACCTGCTATCAGCATCAGACGATGACATCCTGTCTCTGACAATTCATGGAGCCACTCATCCAGTTGGCCGGCCGAGCGAACTGAGCGTGCTGCAAGGTGAGGTGTTGCAACCATACCTTCATCCTGTATTTTCTTGGCTGCAGTTACAGAGAGGTGAAGATCATCGCCATGCAGGAGCGGCAGATAGATTTCAGTGCCTTCGGCGAAAAGCTCAGAGAGCGGTGGCGCTTGGATAACTTGAGTCGGCAGAATCTCAATAGAAGCAAACTGCTTAAGGTTGTCATTTGCCTTTGAAGGGCCGCCACTTTGAACCGGGGCTTGGTCTGCTTCAGCAATCGCCGATAGTTTTGATCCAGGTTCCATGACTCGTGTCTCCTCACCCAATTCTGCACACCTAACCGGGCCCAATTTGACACGTAACTCTTGAAAGAGGCTTGCTTTTTTTCGACAAAGTTTGACTTCAAAACGTCAATTATTGAACAGCCCAAGACTGGCATCAGCCATCATGCGTATCGCAGGTCAGGTACGCGCAGATAGACAAATCTTTTGCAGCGACAGCAGCGTAGCTGGTTTATCGCGATACATCGTCAAGGGCTAATGTTTCATGGAAAATGATTAACATCGAGAACTACCAGAACAGAACTACCAGAACAGAACTACCAGAACAGAACTACCAGAACTTAGTCTCAGCCATCAGCATCAAAGACATACCTGCCGCAGCGCCAGATACAAACAGGTTCCAGTCTCGATGTTGAACCTTGAGGACGCGCATAAAGAAAAATGCGATCGACAAGATAATAGCAACGATCATCAGTTGTCCGAGTTCAATGCCAATATTGAAACCCAGCAGAGGAATAAGCACTGAGCCATCTCCCATCAACAGCGCGCGGAAGTAGTTCGAGAAACCCATACCGTGAATAAAACCAAAGAACAACGCCATAAAGTAGATGCGCCGCATTTGTGATTGACTAGGTTGCGCTCGGTGATTAATCACGTTTTGAAGTGCCGTGAGCAAAATGGTAACGGGAATCAGAAATTCAATAATGTCTGAGCGAATGCTAACGACATCAGTCGATGCCAAGACTAACGTCACACAATGTCCAACAGTAAATGCTGTGACGAGAATCGTGATTTTTCGCCACTGTTCTAGCCGATAGACTGCGCACAACGCCACCAAAAAAAGGATATGGTCGTATCCAGCTAGGTTGGATATGTGTTCAAAACCAAGTTGCACATAGAAAAGTAACGGTTGCATATCGTTTAGTAAATCAGTTTATGGGCGGGCGTACTCTTGTTGAGCATTAGACTTCGCGAGTCATCGTCAACATGGACGTAAACAACATTGCTTTGGTCAAAAAAAAGATCGGTAAACACCGCGTTCTTGATCTCAAGGGACGTGAGTTTCTCTTGAGACGGGTACCTAAAAGTTAACCCAAGGGCCGTATTATCGCCCTCTCCGTTTAGTCTCTTACTTTCTATTTTTAACGTCAATTGCTTACCGTTAGCCTTAATATAGAAGAAGCGATTGAGATAATCTAATAACATGCCCTCTGCATGAGGCGCTTCACTAGGCTGACCAAGCGCTAGTTCGTTGTTGTCCGGATCAAATACTAGCGCCTCATTAACATCCATAAGGAACAATCTAAGCTCAATGGTCAGCTGTTGTTTCTCAGACGCATATTCAATTTGGCACAGCGACAATCTGAGCGCATGCGCTTGTAAGTCGACACAATAAACCAGTAGAACGAGACATAGAGCGGCGCGCTTCCTAGCTTCCATCAAACAGCAGCTTTCGTTGCCTTTTGTTCTGCTAGCGCTTGCACTTCACGGAAGACTCTAAGCAAATTTCCACTCCATATTTTACCGATCTCTTCCTCAGAGTATCCGCGACGCACAAGTTCGATGGTGATATTCATCACCTCGCTAGCGTCAAAAACTCCCTCAATGCCACCACCACCATCAAAGTCGCAACCGATACCCACATGGTCGATACCCGCTACCGAGACAATGTAATCGATATGATCTACAGCTTGCTGAACCGTTGCGAGCGGATCTGGAAACGCTTGGTTGATCTCATTCAATGTCTGGCGCATGGCGCCTCGTTCGTCGTTTGTCATTTCGCTAGGTGGCTTCATGTTTGCGCGGGCCGCTGCAATAGCGGCATCTCGCTTGGGATTTCCTGGCGCCGCGCGCAAGTACGCCGAGTACATTGTGAGTTGAACCACGCCCCCATGCTCAGCGATGGTTTTTAGCATCTCATCGCTCATGTTCCGTTTGTGTTCAGTCACTGCACGCGCGTTCGAGTGAGTAGCAATGATAGGCGCTTCAGATATAGCAATGGTGTCATAAAAAACATCGTCACTGGCGTGTGACACGTCGATCATAATGCCAAGACGGTTCATCTCTTTAACAACTTCCTCACCAAACTGACTTAAGCCCTCGTGCTCAGGACCTTTTGAGTCCGTTGATGAATCGGCAAGGTCATTATTAGTGGAGTGTACTAAAGTAATATAGCGAACGCCTTTGTCATAAAATACCTCGACGTTGGCTAGGTCTGAGCCAATGGGATAACCATTCTCCATAGCAATATAAACGGCACGTTTACCTTGTTTCTCTAATTCGATGGCATCATCCGGCGTCTGAGCTAAACCCACCGTATCGGGATTTGCTAATGCCGATTCGATGGTCGCATCGATCATTTGTATTGCGAGCGCCTTCGCTCGACTGTCACCCTCATCGTCTCGGATGTCCTGGGCGACAAATGCCGCAAAAAAGATTGAATCCAGTCCGCCTTCAATCATTCGAGGATAGTCGACTTTTGAACCCGACTCGTTGGGATCGTGTCTTACAGACATATCAAATCCAGGTTCAATCATGCGTAACGGCGTATCCGCGTGAGTGTCCATCGTCAACACTCGATCGTGGATTTCTAATGCCCGCGCAACGAGTTGCGCTTCAGTTTCGGCCGCACCCGTTTCTTTAGCGCTAGATTCCTTCTTGGGCGGTTCCGAGCAACTCGCAACAAGAAGCAGGAGGCAGGATAAAAATAGAGTTTGATAGCGCATGATGATAACCAGACAAAGATGAAGAGAAATTAGGGTTCAATTTTATTATCCCCTAACTCGGCAGTGAATTGTAGTCGCTGACAGTTGAGCATGATAGTAACGACTGATCTCAACCAGCCATGGCCTCTTTTTCGTTTTTGGTATACCTTAGTATTGATTATTCGATTTGGTTGAGTGCAAACGATGAAAAAAGAGTTTATCCAGCAATGGAACAGACGCCCTTGGTGGATGAACCTGCTGTGGTATTTCTGTTTATATATGACCTTTATCTACATGCCTTTCGACATGTTTACCAAGTCTTTTGAACATTGGGAGGAAATCTGGTTCGGTATTGTCCTCACTGGCTGGCCTGCAAAACTGACTGAGCCGTTACATTGGTTAATCTACGGTGCCGGCGCTTATGGTTTTTGGAAAATGCGCAGCTGGATGTGGCCTTGGGCTGCGGCCTATAGCTTTCAGGTAGTGATCGCAATGGTCGTATTCAATCTGTTTCAGGGTCCTGGAATGAGTGATGAACCCAAAGGTGGGGGCATCGTTGGCGCTTTGATCAGTGGCGCCATTTTTATGGTGCCAACGATTGCACTTTACCGCGCGCGAGCGCTCTTTAATGATGATACATCCAAATCAGCTGAGGAGGAGAACACGGCGGCGAGCTAGATCAGTGAGTTGTGCTGACCGTGACTCAATTTAGTAAAGGTCACTCAATATCAGACCCAACCCAAACCGTTCCACTCTTTGGTTATAGTCGATCATGCTCTCACCGTACCCATTGAAGTACTGCGCGTGACCACTCAACCCACGCCAGATCGGGAAGGTCCAATCGAGCTGGACCGCGCCATGGTTTTCGCTTCGTAAATTGTTGCGTAGCATCATGCTCAGTTCATGATTGTCTGTACGATAAGTGCTGCGAAATTCAAAGTGCCCCATATACTTCTCGATGTCCGGGTTGTCGTCGCCATCGGCGTCTAGGACGTTTTGCTTCTCGTCTTCACGAATTCGATACCAGGGCTTCAATCCGAATACCCACTTGCCGGACTCCCAGGTGAACTTTGCGTAAACCCGGTTCCAACTTCGGGATAAGATACCGGACTGGCCATTGGACTGATGGCTAAAACCGACAGCAACTTCTGACGCGTCAATGCCAAGCATGCCGAGAGGCTGAAATTCGACTGGCGCTGTCCAGAATACTTCTGGCTCATAGTTGGTTTCCCTGAAGGGTGCAGAGGCGTCACTGTTGTAAGCCTGCCAAAAAGATAGGGATGTGAAAGCGAAATGGAAACGATCGTCGCGCATCAAGACACTCTTTGCGAACTGGTACTTCAGACTAAGTTGAAACTTCATTTCGATATTGTCGATATCTTCGATCGGCGCGAAGTCACTAAGCGCAGGGGGAATGGGTTTCTCTTTTGGATTGACGATATAGGTCGCAGGCATTAAGAAGTTGCGTTTGTGCGGTACCAATGCTCGCCGACTGGTGATTGCCAGTTGCTCTTCCCGTCTGCGGCTGGCAAGAATATCGTCATCAATCTGGCGATTTTTCTGTGCTGAACATTTACCGCGAATCTCGGAGACAAGCACGGCACCGTTAGCGCGACTAACCATCTGTAATATGCACGCCTGATATTGGCGGGTTTGCGCGATGCCGCCTTCCGCTTCGCTTGTTCCAGCCTCCTCCGCCAGGCTTGCACTTGTCAGCCCGAGCAACGCCGTTAGGCACATGGTTAACAATTTGTTCATAGATAGTTTCACTTAACTTGTTTGTTGGGTATTCAAGGGCACCTTATACGGCCCAACCAGTAAAATAAGAGCATGCAAATGCAATACCACAAATAAATTAGCTTTAACTTACAGTGAGTTATGGATATGCAGGCATTATCACTTTCATGGAGGTGTAAATAATGCCGACAGCAACCATCCTCTAACGAAGCGCGGTCATTCAATCGATAAACTAAAAAAACAATTAGAGTACTTCTAAAATTAAAGTGGAATTGCGACCTAAATTGCTTTCCCCGACCAAAATCGAACAATCATTGTTCAGATATGAAAATTGCATAAGCTAAGTCTACCGGCAACTAAGAAAAGATTTTTTTGCAGAGCATTCTGAAATCTGCTGAGTGAACAAGCCTCAACTGCAATGTCACAAACTGGTTTATTTAAGTTAACGACTGTCGGAACATTTAAACTTAGTTAGGAGTAAATAATGGCAATAATGATAACGACTATTTGGACCCCCAATAACTCTGGTGCAACCCCACAGCTCTCGGTCAATTTAACGACCGCGAGAGACGCGATGCGAAAAGACGGATACAGCGCTGAGGTAATGGCACTGATCCCCGGAGGGGGTGGTGCGCCTGGCGAGATGGGATTGGCCATAGATTACGACACGCCCGATGCCTATGTGGCGGCTTTAAGCGAAGGCGTTTCTCCTTCATTAGCCGAAGCTCAAGCAAGTATGCAGTACTCTGATTCAAAACCAGAGCGAACCTCTACTTGGATTGAACTACCGGGCTTAGAGACTGCTTATGAGGATTTACCCAAGGGAGTCGTGCAAACGAGCTATATAAAGGTAAATGCCGGTCAAGCCGCTAAGGCTATGGAATTGGTCACCAAAAGCAGAAATATCATGACGAGTATGGGGGCGAAAGTTAGAGTGATGAATGCGTTTCTTTCGAGTCCAACGGGAATGATTTTATTTGGTGTGTATCACGAATCTCCGGGTAAGTGGCGAGAGTTTAACGACGCGCTAATGGCATCGGCGGAGTGGAATGAGCATTGGAATGACAGTGGACGGGTAGGTGCTGTCGAAATGATGCGGCAATCCGCATTCGCAATGCTGCCTTAATTACGCTGAGGACACAGCACAAATACTTCGGCATTAACTTGCTTGATTTGGCGACCATTGAGATCAGGCTTGTTGCTAAGGAGCAGCGATACCAATACTAACCGCTGAAGCTACAGTGGCCGGTTTATCCATCTTAAATTCGACAGCTTGAGGGATCTCGTTTTGGATTAGGCGAGCAGGCGTTGTTCCGATTCTTCATTTAAAACGCGCGCATAATTCCTTGGGCTTATTTTAGTGCCGGCCCCTTATTTTGCTACTGACAGGTCATTGTCCAAGTCAGACAAATGCCGCCGGCGGAAATCGGAGCGCATGCGGCCCCTATTTTTGCGTATTTGAGTGATTTTGCTATCATTTTTAATCGTTTTGCGCATTTTATATGAAATATTTTTCTATAATCGTGTTAGTCTGCACGAATGTGTCTTTTTAGAAATAGATTGTGAGTTTTTTACTCATTTTAAAGAAATACAGCGAGTGGTTTGCCAAGCGTAATAAAAAGTCTCTTCAGAGGCCGTTCTACTATGAAAGTTAGGGAAAGCAGTTTCCCTTCATAGCAGGGTCAATGTCAGACAGGCAAGTTGATACGCTGATTTTAATTGCAGTTCTGGAGGTTTTACATAGGAGAGAGTCTAATGAAAATGCGACACTTATTTATCATGTTGACGGCTGTTTGGTCGACCCTAGGCATGATTAGCCTTGCCAATGCGGAAGGCCCAATTGAGGAAGTCATTGTGACTGCAGAGCGTCGAGCAGAAAGTCTGCAAAGCGTTGCCGTAGCTGTCACCGCCTTCACTGGCGAAGAAATGGATGCCCAAGGTATCGTCGATATCAAAGGCATCACAGAAAGAACACCTGGCTTCACCATGGGTACTTTCAATCCTGGTCAGCCGCAGTTCTACATTCGAGGTATTGGCTCTAATGAAGATGGCGCAGGCGGTGACCAGTCCGTTATCGTTTTCGTCGATGAGGTCTATATCGGACGTTCTGCTGGATCCGACTTTGACCTATTTGATTTGGAACGCGTCGAGGTCCTCCGCGGACCACAGGGCACTCTCTTTGGCAAAAATGTGATCGGTGGCGCAGTCAGTCTGGTCACGAAGAAGCCTACTGAAGAAACCAGAATGAAGTTTGAGGGCACCGCGGGTAACCTCGGTGAAGTCGGCGTTCGCGGTTTGGTCAGTGGTGAATTAGCCGAGAACGTTTATGGCAAGGTGTCAATTTCAAGTCGTCGTCGTGATGGCTATGTCGATTCACGGATCGATGAATTTCCCGAGTTTTTCCCCGACACCAACGTTGATGATCAACACGATATCAACACCGACAGCTTACGCGCAGCATTAAGGATGACCCCAAGCGATCGATTGGAAATCAATCTGTCTGCCAACTGGTCGCAAATGGATCGCGCGGGACCCACCTATATCTCCATCGGCCCGGGCGGTATTCCCTATGGCGCGAACGCTTCGCTTGATCCGAACTATGGCGCTAACATCCATGAGAATTTCATTGAAGACCCAGGCTCATCAGAGACTGATATCTCCGGTTTCACTGCTCGATTTGATTATGAACTGACAGATTCGACGTCCTTTACGTCACTGACTTCTTTTCGAAGCGTGGAATCTGAGCAGATCTGGGCGCTCTCAACACCTAACCTCAGCGCTTTGTTTGTCTCAGGGGGCGCTATTCCCCTGTATCTCGTTGGTAACAACAATTACACGGACGAGTCAGACACTTTCACGCATGAGTTCCGATTGACGGGCGGCAACGACAAGTTGTTCTGGATTGCCGGTCTATATTACATGACGGAAGAAACGGATCGGTTCGAAACATCATCAGTCGGCTTACTGTTCCCTGGTGGCGGCGGTGTTCCGGGCAATTTACCTGGCATTGTGCCCGGGGATGATCAAGGTAACGAAACGACCAGTTACTCGATTTTCGGTCAGTTCACCTACAACATCACGGATGCACTGGCGATCACGCTCGGTGGACGGCAGTCCTTTGATGAAAAAGACATCACGCGAGTTGGTACGCCAAGTCCGCTTTCGCCAAACAGAAATTTCAACTTCAGAACTAGCAATGATTGGGATGCTTTTACGGGTAAATTTACGGTTGAGTGGCAAGCAACAGAAAATGCTTTCCTCTACGGGACAATTTCTGAAGGCTACAAAGCTGGCGGCTATCAGGGTTTGGCAGCAACCGAACTTATTGCAATCACACCCTTTGATCCGGAAGAAGCCACGCTATACGAAATCGGCGCCAAGACAGAATGGTTTGATAATCGACTCCGACTCAATCTCGCTGTCTTCCAAACAGACTACTCTGACTTGCAAATCCTGCAGCTCCTAGTAGAAGAAGACGCGCCGTTTGGAACAGGCGGACAGTTAATCACCCAGAACGCTGCGGATGCTGACATCGAGGGTTATGAGCTTGAGTTTGTGATAGCGCCCACCGACAATCTGACGATTTCTGGCTCGTATACGCATCTCGATACTGCTTTTTCTAATTTCTTTACGCCCACCGGCTTCAGACCGCCCGATGGTGGCGCCGGGACTGGGGGAGATCGAACAGGCAACCCGCTGCGAAATGCGCCTGACAAGGCCTACAACGTACTGGTTCGATACCATATGGATTTATCAAATGGTGGTGCGCTGACTTGGCAAGCGGACTTTCGTCACAAAGACATCGTCTATCAGGATCCAGACGTGTTTGAGTTTGCCGCCGTGCCTGAGTACGACGTTGTCGACCTTCGTGTCAGCTATGTCTGGCCGAAAGGTAATCTTGAAACAACCTTGTGGTCACGTAATGCAAATGACGAGTCGTATTTCCTTCATAACTGGCCGCTTCAGGGCAGTGGACAGGCAACGCCCGCACCACCCAGAACCTATGGTGTGACGTTCACTTGGACAAACGATTAACTATCGCAACTGATAATAAGGAGCGGCAATAGCCGCTCCTTTACTCCGCTCGTCTGAAAGGCATCAGGCCGCACCACGACGGTCATTAACCCACAAAGTAAACAGCACATCACGTCGCCCGATATTTGATAGCAATCGGCGATTTTTCCCTCTGCCCTCATCAGCTCTGCCAACGCTATGCATCGTGGTAGAAGCAGGCCCCAGTTTCTTATCTTCTCTCGCTCGGCAGCCTAATATCCCATGTGTCGAGGATTGCTTAGTCTAGATTTAGTGTCCTAGACCCCGATAGTTGGCGTCATTTGGGCGGAATCAAAATCGGGCGGATTCGTCACAAGCAGTTCGCGAAGAACCCCATATAAAAACTGTCAACAAAATTCATTTGCATATTTCCCTAGATTGTTTGACTATTGGAGAGCTGTAATGTAGCTCGACCCGAAAAATAAAAAGTTTGTACGCAGAAACTATCTGCGAAAAAAAACGAAATTTGAAAGGGGTAATCTGATGTCTTCATTCCGTCTTGGCGTATCTGTACTCACCTGCGCCCTCATAGCAAATCTTGTTCACGCCGAAGAACGTCGTCTCGAAGAGATAGTCGTCACGGCAGAAAAACGTGAATCGACCGTCTCTGACATATCAATTTCAATCACTGCGCTGGGTGAAGATATGATCGAAGACTTCGGCATCCAAGGTGCTGATGAATTGGTCAACTTTATTCCGGCGACGACTCGCGATGCATTCGACATTCGAATCCGAGGTGTTGGTCGTAATTTCCGAGCCCTGGGCGGTGATCCGGGCGTCGCGACTTACTACAACGGTATTTACTCTGAAGATTTCGGCATCGCTGCCTCAGAAAGCGGGCTTTATGATGTCGCGCGTATTGAGGCGTTACGGGGGCCCCAGGGAACGCTTTACGGGCGAAACTCAATTGGCGGCGCGCTGAACTACATCACTAACCAACCTACAGAGGAATTTGAAGGCGAAATTCGTTCTCAAATTGGCGCCTTAAATGCACGAGAATTCTACGGCATTCTTTCGGGACCACTGATCACCGATAAGCTCGGGTATCGTCTCGTTGGTGTTTCTAGGCAACGTGACGGAAGCCAAGACGGTATCGGCGGCGCGGAAGACATCAATACCATCGATGATCAGAACATCGCCTTGTCTCTAAAGTGGGACATTGCTGAAGACTGGGAAATGAACGTTCGCTGGAATGACCGTTCTTCCGACAGGATCATCGGTCAGAACTCTATCGTGAATGAGGGACCTGGCGGCGCACGCGGCGTGCGGAACACGACTAACTTTGCACGGGGACTAACGACTTCATATGGCGGCATTCCAATATCTGCCGCAACGCCTGGCGCTCAAGCTTATATTCATCCGGTATCAGGAAACACGATCTTCGGTGCTCCTGTTCGCCCCGGCATTGACAGGAGTGTCTCAGCCATCCCTAACGCCGCGTTTGGTATTCAAAACGCTTTGCCGCTTGACACTGATATCAAAGACCTTAACGGGGACGTTGCGACAAACAACGCGAACAATGAAAAGT
>ERZ1046876.2529-NODE-2529-length-10993-cov-23.041415_pt1 | contig 10993 bp, 12 predicted proteins | sample MGYA00383094_ERZ1046876 | MGnify/ENA primary metagenome ERZ1046876 (study PRJEB29581, sample SAMEA5548364) | metagenome | biome: marine; feature: coastal; material: water | depth 50 m | study: Short-term variability in the microbial, nano- and picoplankton... | reverse complement strand
GATGTTACGCCAGAAAAAATGGCAGAGCGTGTTGGTTGCTTCCTAGATAAGGTGTAAATCTGGGACTACGTTTGACCATATGGCAGCACCAAGCTAAAACGTGGTATATGAAGCTTGGGGGATATTGCGCATGACGGAAACAGACCTGCAGGGTATCGGGCCTGATAAGTCGTTATTGTTGGTGGATGACGACGAACCGTTTTTGCGAAGGCTGGCCAAAGCCATGGAAAAACGTGGCTTTGAGGTGGAAACAGCATCTTCTGTTGCTGCAGGTTGCGCAATCGCAACAGCCAGACCGCCGGCCTACGCAGTTGTTGATCTCAGGTTGGAAGATGGAAACGGCCTTGATGTTGTGGAAGCCATCCGGGAAAAGCGGGAAAACTCACGTGTTGTTGTACTAACTGGATATGGTGCGATTGCGACAGCAGTCGCGGCTGTAAAAATTGGTGCAACGGATTATCTTTCGAAGCCAGCGGACGCTGCTGACATTATGAACGCGCTATTAAGTGGTGAGGGAGAACTGCCTCCTCCCCCAGAAAATCCAATGAGTGCTGATCGCGTCCGTTGGGAACATATCCAGCGAGTTTACGAGTTGTGTGACCGAAATGTCAGCGAAACGGCGCGTCGCTTGAACATGCACCGCCGGACCTTACAGCGCATTCTTGCAAAGCGGTCTCCAAGATAATTTCTCGCGTCAGCTATGTTTATAGTTCGAACCTTTTACTAATTCGGTCAACGATTTGTCCGTCGCTAAGGGGCACATCCTTCTGCGTTGTATAGGTTTCAAACCCCCGGCTTTGGTAATAGGCCAGTCCACCAGCATTGTCGGCTCGTATCGTCGCATTGATCCATCTGTAAGCTAGACCAGAGGCAGCCTGTTTTGTCTTTTCGAATAGGGCTGAGCCTGTACCAAGACCAGTCTGGCCTAACGCAACAAATGTTGCGATGTCGCAAGCGTCAGGCCCATGCATCTTGCTTGGCCAAATCCACTGAAAGCCTAACAACTTTCCAACGGTGTCTTCCGCAACGAACCAAGCAGATTTGTCTGGGTCCTTTGCCACCCAAGAAGCTATTTCAGACTTGGATACCGTCGAGGTAAGAGCCGTTGTTCCGCCCGCATTGATGATTTTGTTCAACAACTCAGCCATAGCTCGATGATCCAAACCACAAGCATAGCGTGTGATTGTGGTCATAACTGTTGCAAAAGCTGATTGTGCCTCGCAGTAAAGGCCGCGCGCACAGAGAGTGGAGGCCGCAACCGAATGACTAATCCTTTGACTAACTCGGGATCGGGCTGACCAAAGAACTTGTTTGCCTCTTCCTCGGAAAACCCAGCGATTTGAATGGCCTCCATCCACGCGCTGATACGGTCAGCGCGCTTGATCAGGGCTTTTATTCTTTGTGGTGTCTGAGCAGGCAGGCCAAAGCGAATATGAATTGCCGCTGTCAGACGATCATCAAGCGCCCCATAGCCTGGCCCAACGGCCTCTTTAACTGGCGAAATCATGTCGCCTATCACGTATTCGGGGGCATCGTGCAACAGAGCTGCTAACCGCCATTTTACTGTTGCGGTAGGGTGCAGTCGGCCAAACAACTCTTCGACTAGCAGAGAATGCTCTGCAACGGAGTAAGCAAAATCACCTTTGGTCTGACCATTCCAGCGGGCAACAAAAGACAGCCCGTGTGCAATATCTTCAATTTCAATATCGACAGGCGTTGGGTCAAGCAAATCCAGCCGTCGTCCCGAAAGCATGCGTTGCCAGGCTCGTGCCAAAATGTGGTCCTTCCCGCGTTTTTCCCATGGTTAGCGCAAGGCGGTAAAATTGGAAATCCTAATTGTGGGCCATTATGTGCCCCGGCGGACTGGATCAAAGTTAAGAGGTTTTTAGATTCTCGAGCCAGATAGAGTTTTTTTTAAAGTCACATTTCAAAAACGTGCACGCTTTTGTTAGGAATATAGAGTTTAACACCATTGCAGCTAGCGCGAAGCGCTGTTAGGTGGCCCACTGATAGATTTCGGGAGCATCGCGCGATGACACTAGATTACAAAGTAAAAGACATCAATTTAGCAGATTTCGGTCGCAAAGAACTCGATATCGCAGAAACAGAAATGCCTGGACTAATTGCTTTGCGCGCCGAATACGGCGCAAGCAAACCTCTTAGCGGAGCGCGCATCGTTGGTTCGTTGCATATGACGATCCAAACTGCAGTTTTGATTGAAACGTTGGTTGAGTTAGGTGCCGACGTGCGCTGGGCGTCATGCAATATTTTCTCGACACAGGATCACGCTGCCGCCGCGATTGCCGCGGCTGGCATCCCCGTTTTTGCAATTAAAGGTCAGTCCCTAGAAGAGCATTGGGACTATCTGGACAAATCATTCATGTTTTCTGATGGACCAAACATGATTCTAGATGATGGGGGTGATGCCACGCTCTACATCTTGCTTGGCGCGAAAGCTGAAGCAGACGAAGCTGCTCTTGGCATACCCCACTCTGAGGAAGAGGAAGCGATACACGCGCAGATCCGAAAGCGTATGGCTGCCAGCCCCGGTTGGTTTGCAAAAATGCGTGACCAAATAAAAGGCGTATCTGAGGAAACTACAACGGGCGTCCATCGTTTATATGATCTTGTGAAGCGAGGCGAACTGCCTTTCCCTGCGATCAATGTGAATGACTCAGTGACCAAGTCCAAGTTTGATAATAAATATGGATGCAAAGAATCTCTGGTCGATGGTATCCGCCGTGCGACCGACACAATGATGGCTGGTAAAGTGGCCGTGGTGTGCGGATATGGTGACGTTGGTAAGGGCTCGGCTGCGTCATTGCGTGGTGCTGGAGCACGCGTCAAGATTACTGAAATCGATCCGATTTGCGCATTGCAGGCTGCAATGGATGGGTTTGAAGTGACTACTTTAGAAGATGAGGCATCTTCGGCAGACATTTTTATTACCACAACTGGAAACAAAGACGTGATCCGCATTGAGCACATGCGCGAGATGAAGGATATGGCTATTGTCGGTAATATTGGCCATTTCGATAACGAAATCCAAATTGCCAATCTAAAAAACCACAAGTGGACCAATATTAAAGAGCAAGTCGATATGATCGAAATGCCGTCTGGCAATCGTATGATTTTGCTGTCGGAAGGACGGCTTCTGAACTTAGGAAACGCAACGGGCCATCCATCATTTGTGATGTCCGCATCGTTCACTAACCAAGTGCTGGCGCAAATTGAGTTGTGGACCCGCGGCAGCGAATACAAGAATGAAGTTTACATCCTGCCAAAGCATCTAGACGAGAAAGTTGCCCGCCTCCATTTGGAGCGTATCGGGGTGAAGCTCAGCAAGCTAGGAAAAGAACAGGCCGATTATATCGGTGTTTCTGTCGATGGGCCGTTCAAGCCAGAGCACTACCGCTATTAAAGGCACAACAGCTGTCAACAGTCTCAGTACCTGTGTTATGTAGGATGCCCTAACTTTGTGTTAGTCAGCAGGTTGCCCTTTCAGCTAAGGGTTGCTGCTAGCAACTGGGTACAACTAGCTTTGTTTAAATATGGTTGGGAGAAACTCAAACATATTCCGCAACTTTTTGCTTTGTGAAGCGCGTTATAATGTCTAACCTGATGGTTCGAACTTCGATTGAATTAATGATTTCCAAGACGAGCTTTTTAGGGAGATAATTTTATGGGAAAACGCGACGATATGATCGTTAAGTATGCGGATGATCTGAAAAACAAGTGTGGTATGCATCCCGATATGGACCTTTTAACAAAGGTAACTATTGGATGCGGTCCGGCAATTTATAATGACGATGCATCCACTGTTGCAGCGACTCAGGAAGGAGAGCTGGAAACAGTTAAAAACAATTTTTTGATCAAGAAGCTGGGTTTGTCTGACGGTCCAGAACTCATGGCTGCGATCAATTCTGTTATTGAGACCTACGGACAATCAGAGCGCAACAAATATCGAGCGGTTGTTTATTACATGCTGACAAGACATTTTGGAAAAGAGTCGATTTACGGCTAATTCTAAACAACTTGTTGTGCGCCCTGGCTTTGGCCCGGGCGCTACTCTTTCCTTTCGGACGTTAATCACAGCATAATTAGTGACTTTGGTTTTGAAAAAAAAGGTAAACTTCTGCACGCGAGCGGAGTTTCCAAAATTGCCAATTGCGTAAGATGCTATTGCAATTTATTGGGCGACCAAAATCAACGATTTTGATCCAAATTCCCATGTTTCCCCACAATATTTATTCAGATTTGTACGCCGCCTAATTCGCAAACAATTTCCCACTCTTCCCGGGTCACGGGTTGGACTGAAAGACGTGAATTTTTGACGAGGACCATGTCGCAAAGCCGCGGATCATTTTTGACCATATCCAGTGTTACGGGGACTGGGATATTGGTCAGAGCCTTGATATTCACGCATTCCCAGCGCGGGTCATCTGTTGTGCTGTCACGGTGCGCCTCTGCACAAACCTCTACGATACCGACAACAGACTTTTCTTTCTGGCTATGATAGAAAAAACCTCTATCCCCGACCTTCATCTCACGCATAAAATTACGCGCTTGATAGTTACGCACACCGTCCCACTCTTCGCCGGCGCTTCCTTTCTTAAGTTGATTTTGCCAACTCCATGCAGACGGTTCGGATTTAAAGAGCCAATAGCGCATTAGCCGAAGACCTTGTTCCAAACAACTAATTCAACCGAAGCAAACAAATCTGCTTGTTTGTAGGGATCCTTTGCGGCCCACGATTGCGCCGCTGCCATGTCTTCAACACGCAGAATAATCAACGATCCACACATGTTACCATCATCGTCGATAAACGGGCCTGCGGACTCAATTGTGTCACCACTGCCCTTTAAATAAGCAACATGTGCGTCGCGGTTAGCTTTACGAATATCGAGTGCGCCAGGTCTATCTTTGGCGATAAGTGCGATCCGCATTGATTACTCCTCTTTCAGTGGGCGTGATAATAAGGCTTGAATAGCGGTCTTTACGCTGACGCGTTTTGTAGAAAGGTTGTAGACCATTTTACAAATTGGCATGTCCAACCCAACCTGATGTGCTAAACGAGTGACAGCTTCGGCCGTTTTGACGCCCTCCACGGTAACGCTGGCATCAAATTCTTCCTGACGTCCGATTGAAAGGCCAAAGCGGAAATTGCGTGATTGTTCGGACATACAGGTGAGGGCAAGATCGCCCATGCCGGATAAGCCGGTCATCGTATCCGGTTTTGAGCCTAAATGGGTGGCGAGCTTCACCATTTCCGCGAATCCGCGGGTCATGAGCGCAGCGCGGGCGCTGTCGCCCATCCCCCGACCAACACAAGCGCCACAAGCGATGGCCACTACGTTTTTTAGGGCACCTCCCAGCTCTGCACCCACCACATCAGTGCTGCGGTAAAGTCGAAAAGATGGCGTTGAAAGTTGTTTTTGTAGTGATTGTCCGACAGCATCATCGCAACAAGCGAGCGTCAGGGCGGTTGGCAAGCCCTTCGCGATATCAGCAGCAAAGCTCGGTCCCGTTAAAATAGCAGGTATTGAAAGCGGCTTGATGTTTTCTATCACTTTTGTGGGACCCGCGAGCGTCGATAGGTCAACGCCTTTGCAGCATGCGATGAGACGCTTGCCCTCCAGAGGTGATGAAATTTTGGTCAAAACAATTGATAGGCTCTGCATTGGTATTGCAAGTAAAATTGCGTTGGCTTTTGCCACATCTTCAAGCTTAGAGGAAATAGACACTAAATTTGGTAAAAATGCTCCCGGAAGGTGTACACTTTGTCGGGTAGATTTCAGTGCGCTGACGTCTCTAGCCCAGAGCATAACCTCAGCACCGCTTTGGGCCATTGAAATGGCTAAAGCTGTACCAAATGCTCCACCTCCAACGACGGCAATACTCATGCCTTTGCCCCTTTTTTGCCGCTGCCCAGCAAGGTTGGTGCGTTCATGTCCAATGGCCAACGTGGGCGTGCAGAAAGCGCCATGTCGTGTCGAATGCCTGCGTGAAAAAGTTCAAGTGCGACATTTGCGATTATGGCTGCATTGTCTGTGCAAAGTGAAAGTGGAGGTGCATTAAACTGAATGCCTTTTTCAATACAAATAGTCTCTAAATGGGCCCTTATCATTGTATTCGCCGCGACTCCACCAGCAACAGCTAGCATTGGTTCAGCGGGGTTTTCGGCCAAATAAAGTTCCAGTGCGCGGCGTGTTTTTGCGCCAAGAACATCTACAACTGCGCCTTGGAAAGACGCACACAAATCTGAGCGGTCTTGCCGTGTTAGACCGCCTTTTTTGGCGATGACAGCATCACGCGCGCGAAGAAGTGCAGTTTTCAAGCCTGAAAAAGACATATCGCATCCCGGCCGGTCTAATAAAGGGCGAGGCAGGGAAAAGCGTTTTGGATCACCGGACTCAGCGTGAGCTTGAACATGTGGTCCACCTGGCTGGGGCAACCCTAATAGCCGAGCAGTTTTATCAAAGGCTTCCCCGGGGGCGTCGTCAATTGACCCGCCAAGCCGGCTGAAATTTTCTGGCCCACGAACAATCAGAAATTGGCAGTGACCACCAGAAACTAAAAGCATCAAGTAGGGGTAAACTGCCTGATGCGTTAGGCGTGGCGTAAGTGCATGTCCTGCAAGATGATTTACGCCCACCAGAGGAATGCCCATCCCAGTCGCTAAACCTTTGGCAAACATCACTCCTGAGACTACACCACCGATAAGGCCAGGCCCCGCTGTTACCGCAATTGCGTCAATATCCTTTAAGGCTAGCCCAGATAGGCGGAGCGCATCCGCGACGCACAAGTCAAGTTTTTCTGCATGTGCCCTAGCAGCAATCTCTGGTACTACGCCGCCAAATGGCGCATGTAATTCAGCCTGCCCATTCACCACTGACGCTAAAATTTTAGGTTTCTGGTGGCTCGATTGTCGAAGGATAGCGGCGGCAGTATCGTCGCAGCTGCTCTCCAGGCCAAGAATGGTGAGTGGGCCGGTCATACGCTTGATAGTTCCTTGTCGTTGCGCCTATGCCTGATGGCAGGTAACACCAGAGGGAGGTTCAAACAATCCCGGCACTCAATGAATACTTTTGCTCCCACAATACTTTTGACGCGCCCAGAGGCTGCTTCCTATGAGTTTGCGGACATGTTGCGTAAGTCTGGTGTGGGTCTTCCGATCTTGATTTCGCCGGTAATCGACATTGAGTTTATGTATCCGCCCTCTCTTGATGGATTTCAGGGAGTTTTATTTACATCGCAGAATGGTGTTGCAGCTGTGCCCGGTCACGCTTTACCAGCATGGTGCGTTGGGGATGTTACTGCAAAAGCTGCATCATCCAAAGGGTGGTGCTCCAAAACGGCGGCAGGCGATGCCGAAGCGCTATACCGGCAGGTTCTGTCTGATTCCCCAAAAGGCCGTTTGATGCACCTTCGTGGATTTCACGCGCGAGGTAAGTTAGCAGAGCGACTTACGTGCGCGGGAATACCGACAACTGAGACTGTTGTTTACCGGCAGAACTCAAAATCATTATCGGCGGAGGCGCGGGTGCTTTTGGGTGAAAAATACCCAGTTATCATCCCACTTTTTTCGCCACGCTCGGCCGAACACCTAATGTTGCAGGGGCCAATTGCTGCGCCTGTCACAATTATCGCGATGAGCAAGGCTGTTGCCCAAGAAGTAGCATCGCTCAAATGCGAGAAATTAGTTCTTGTGAAAAAGCCGAATGCTGAGTCGATGCTTTCTGCGATAATTCGCCATTTGCACACATACTGACGCATTGAGGCGCAATACATCCTCGCCTAAGTTATTGGGTGTAAGATTCATTTAACAGGATTCGAAAGGGCGACACGTGGGAAATTCCGACGAACATAAAAAGCCGGAAGAAAACCAAATTGATCAAGAAATTCAAAGCTCGGTGGGCTTGGAAGATGCAAAAAACACAAGAGATTTGGATGAATTGCCGGTTAAAGAATTCGATGCTGTACGAGTAGAGGGTGATGTTCCTTCAGGCGTAAAAGATCCAAAACCCATTGATAAACTGCAGCAAGAGACGCCGGAAATAACGCAACGTAGCAAGCTGGTTCCTTTAGTTATCGGGGGTGTTTTTTCTGGTGTACTTGGATTTGGCGCAGCGGTTTTTGTCGGTAATTGGCTGGGTTTTAGTGTAAATTCAGAGGTGGAGATGGCCGAATTGCACAGTGAATTAGATGTGCAGGAGCAATTGATAAAAACCTTGCAGTCTGATCTGGTTAAGATCGCAGAAACCGCAAATAAGGCACGCCAAACCGCTCAAGAGTTGGATAACCAGTATGCTGAATCCGCAAATTTTGGCGCTCGTTTTCAGGTTTTGGAAGAGAAAGTTAGTATCTTTGAGGCTCGGTTGATAGATATTGAGAAGCGCCCGTTAAGCGAAGGTCTATCCTCCGCAGCGATAGCTGCTTATGAGCAAGAAGTCGAAGATCTCAAGGTTTTGATCTCCGCACAAAAGGCTAAGGTAACTGAACAGCGACAAGACACTGGCGCCTCCGCACGAATGGTAATGGCCCAGTCAGCGGTGACGCGAATCGTTACTGCCCTCGCTTCAGGTGCGCCCTATCGTAAGGCTATTGTCGATTTTGACGCAGCAACTGGACGCAGTGTACCTGCGGTAATAGAGGAGTACGCAGATCGTGGCGTGGTTACGGTTTCGGCGTTGATAGACGCCTTTCCAGAACAGGCGCGCGCCGCATTGGCTAAGGCGCGGGTCGACAAAGTTGATAATACTGATGACAGTAAGTTAGGCAGTTTTCTTAAAACCTACCTTGCGGCACGCTCAGTTGAGCCCAAAGTAGGTTTAGATACAGATGCAGTGTTGAGCCGAGCCGAAGCCTCGTTACGCGAGGGTCGTTTAGAAGATGCGCTGACGGAACTGGATGCGCTAGCGGAAGGCCCCCAGGCTGTTTTGTCAGAGTGGCGGGCGCTGGCCGAAACGCGGCTCACCGTGATACAGGCAACTGGAGAGTTGGCGCAAAGCCTGAATACTAATTAAAGGTCGTTTTATGCTCTGGTCGTTGATCAAAATACTATTATTTGTCTCTGTTGTTGCCGGCTTGACTTACGGAGCGATCCACCTGCTCGAAATGGAAGGTGGAGTGATGATAACCTTCGCGGGAGTCGAGTATTCGCTGGGTCCACTACCCGCTGTAATCGCACTAATCGCAATGATTGCACTTGTTTGGTTAGTTTTTAAATTTTTGGCGCTTTTGGCGGCTATATTCCGGTTTTTGAGTGGGGATGAAACGGCAATTAGTCGGTATTTCGATCGCAACCGTGAACGAAAGGGGTATCAAGCCTTGTCAGAGGGATTGATGGCCTTGGCGTCAGGTGAGGGGCGATTGGCAATGGACAAGGCGCGTCGTGCAGAGCGATTTCTGAAGCAGCCAGAACTGACCAACCTAATTACGGCTCAGGCCGCCGAAATGAACGGGGATAAGCGTAAAGCAGAAGAAGTCTATAAGACGTTGCTTAAGGAACAGAGTACGCGTTTCGTGGGTGTGCGCGGCTTGATGAAACAGAAGTTAGGCGAAGGCAAAACAGATGTTGCACTGAAGTTAGCAGAGACTGCATTTGCATTAAAACCGCGGCATGAAGAGGTGCAGGATATGCTGCTGCGTCTACAGACTGAAACCAAGGACTGGAGCGGCGCACGCAGAACACTGAATGCCAAGTTGAAACACGGTACTTTGCCGCGAGACGTGCATCGGCGCCGTGACGCTGTGCTGGCGCTTGGGGAGGCTCGGGATGAGTTCGATGAAGACCACTCAGACGATAGGCGTGAACGCGCTATGGATGCGAATCGTCTTTCGCCCGATCTGGTACCAGCAGCAGCGATGGCTGCGCGCGGATATATAGAACAGGGAAAACCGCGTAATGCCACACGTCTGTTGAAAAAAGCATGGAACACACAGCCGCATCCAGATTTAGCCGCAACGTTTGCTGAGATAGAGCCAAACGAAACAGCTGATGCGAGAATTAACCGCTTCAAGACCTTGATAAAAGCAACGCCAAATCATCCTGAGGCCAAGATGCTTATGGCTGAGTTGAATATTGCGGCTGAGGACTTTCCGGAGGCTCGCCGCGTGTTGGGGAATCTGTTTGAGATTGACCCGACGCAAAGGTCTCTTACCATTATGGCAGCTATAGAGCGTGGAGAGGGTGCGTCTGACGCTGTGATCAAAGGGTTTCTTGCAAAAGCTCTTACTGCGCCGCGCGGTCCGCAATGGGTTTGTGATGGCTGTCACAACATTCATCCTGAATGGGTTCCAACCTGTGATAACTGCCACAGCGTGGACACTTTATCCTGGACCGCACCAGTCGAAGCGGAAGCTGGAATTGGTACAGGCGCAGCTATGTTGCCACTGATCGTGGGTGCTTTGGAGGATCGTAGTTCTGAGATTGAGGATGACATCGATAACAATGGTCATAACCTCAGTGAGGGCGCAGATGCGGGAAAGTTGGATGAAGGCGTGATCAATGGAAATTCTAGGGCGGTTAAAGAGCCGTGAGGAACTCATTAAGGTATGACCGCATCAGCTTTAATGTTTTGAGTGACGAATAGCAAAAGTGCGCGTTGGGTGGCCGAGCATGGAGGTGGGACTACCGAAAGTGTTGTTTCAGAATTTTGCCTATACCTTTTCCCGCAACAATTTAGCGGCCTTCGTTTGCTTTAAGGTGTGTCATTAATAGAAGTCCTCCCAAAGATCACCCATTTACAGCAGACCTCGGGTATGGGGCTCCCGTGCAGTACCAATCATTTTTTTGACGCTTTGTTAAGTATCAGGAGGCAAATATTTCATTCGGGTAGGCCACTTGCGTGGTCCAACTCAAAAGATTAAGTCTTCGTGTAAGCCGCCTCAATAGCTCAGCTGGTAGAGCAGGTCCTTCGTAAGGACAAGGTCGGGGGTTCGAGTCCCTCTTGAGGCACCACTTTCCCACTGATATTTAATACCTTTCGGC
>ERZ1046876.2527-NODE-2527-length-10996-cov-5.311946_pt1 | contig 10996 bp, 12 predicted proteins | sample MGYA00383094_ERZ1046876 | MGnify/ENA primary metagenome ERZ1046876 (study PRJEB29581, sample SAMEA5548364) | metagenome | biome: marine; feature: coastal; material: water | depth 50 m | study: Short-term variability in the microbial, nano- and picoplankton... | reverse complement strand
ACTGCAATGGATGCCGCTTCTTGCCATTGTTCAGCCTCTGTACTGTAGCTGTTAACGCTATAAATTGTTACTAATACTGCAAATAACAATCGTTTAATCTTGTGTGTCATCATCAACTCCTTAGTTAATATTTCTGACTAGAAATTTAATATTGCCTAAATACTCTCCCGCCCTATCAGCACGTTCGGACGATACCAAAAATTCCAAAATAGTAATAGTGGTTATTGGCGTCGCTACACCTGAAATAATTTTTAACATCTTATCTAGCGCCAACCAAGGTCTAGGATTAATCTCATCCTTAATGCGCACAAAAATCCTATCTGCATTAATTTTCTCATCAGTAGCCTCTTGGATAAAATGATCAGTGTTTAAATACAACTCCCAATGTGGACTATTAGAACCTAACAATACGGATACTTCATGAGCAATTGGGGCGTTAACTAAAGATGAATTAATACTAAATATAGCCGGCTGTAAAGACACGACAGTTTTTGGCACTATAGTAATTTTAACGGGGATTGTCGGCACATCGTTAGTTGAAACTAATGAACCCATGTAAACACCCGGCGCATCACTCCACTCTGGTTCAAACTCAAAATCTGCATTAACCTGATTGGTATTTTCATTGCCTGATAAAAAAGTACGGTACAAATCTAGAGATTCAGCACCTATAGTATATAGGGTTTTTACTTTTAATCTATTAGGGTTAATTTTATAGTCATTCAATTGTAATGAATGTAAGCGATATCTAACTGCACTAATTTGGCTGGCATCTGGCTTAAGTACGATAGAGCCTTGTGATACTTTTCCAAGCTCAGCATTCAAACTAATACCTGATCTAGGGGTTAAATCTACCCCTGCATTAATTACACTTGTAGTTAACAATAAACCAATAAATAAAAATTTAAGGCTAGAAATCATCTGCCCCATCAAACTGCTCTACCGCGCCGCCTGCATTACCACCATCTTCACCTGATTGCTGTTGTAATTCAGTTAGAATTCTTTGGTTTTCCTTGGCGATTGCCAGTGCGTTTTCTGCCATTTCTCGCGCCAAGCGAGCTGTGTCTAGTGTTTCTGTAAGCCCTTGAACAATAGCTTGATTCATACCATCTAAACGCCCAGATATAATTGAAATCTGTTCTATATATTTATCACTAACCTTAGCTTCTTTTTGCATTACCACCTTTTCGGTAATATTTTGCTCTTTCACCGGATTAGTGCAGCCAACAATACCAGCTACGGCAATGCTACTAATTGTAATTTTTACTAATCTATTTATCATAAGAAACTCTCCATTTTTTTCTCTTTAGTGTGGCCTTCAAGTAAGGTTGGGGTTATAAATATTACCAAATCTCTGGTTTCACGCACATCTTTGGTAGTACCAAGCAGAGTATCACCCAAAGCGCCAGTGTCTTCCAATCCGGGAAAGCTCTTGCCACTTTCATCATGCTGAATGTCTAATAATCCACCGATAATTAAAGTCTCCTTATTTCTAAGGGCAACCGTTGTACTAATTTTACGCTTAGTGAGTACGGGCAATTGATCGCCCGTAGATTGACGCTCGCCAGTAAAGGAAATAGTACCCACTTCAACTTTCTGAATATCAAGACTAATTTCACCATTACTAGAGATACGCGGTACAATTTCCATGTTCACACCAGAGGTATATTCTTTGGTAGAGACTTGCAAGAAGCTTTTTGGTCCAGAAACAATCGGGATAATTTGCTGTGTACTAATATCAATGATTGCTTTTTTACCATCTGAGGACACCACACTTGGTGTAGCCCAAACTCTAGCTTCACCAGAATTGCTCATGGCATTAAATGCTGCGGTGAAAAAGCGTATCACTGGCACCGGCGTTGCAGCTGAAGCAGTAGCAACACCAAGATCTCCCAAACTAGACCCTAAATCAGCTAATTCTACTCCAGTTTCACCAATTAAATTAGATAAGGCTAAATTATTAGCAATCGCATTACCTTCAGTGCTACTTAGACTATCAATGACATTAAAAGAAAAACCAGAGTCTGTTGAAGACTGCCACCCCAAACCATTGCTAAACTGACCTTGGGCCGAATCACTCCACCAATCAAAGCCAATTTTGCGCTTACCACTGGTGGAAATATCGGCAATTAATACCTCAAGCTTAATCTGTGCAGGACGATGATCAATGATGGCGATATCTTTTTTGATACGCTTGATAACCTTGGGTTCAGCAGTAATTACTATGGAGTTACTATCATTATTGGTTTTAATATATTTAGCATATTCTACTGAAAGCAACTCAACAATAGCGGATGGCTGACTATAAACCGGATGCACCACTTCAGTCTTGCTTAGGTGTTTAAATACTGGACTATTATCTTGTGGAAAGCCAATTAAAATATAGTTATTCTGCTCTTTATAGCTAAAGCCACCAGAGATTAACAGCATATCTAGCGCCTCATCCAAAGGAGTGTTTTCTAGTTTAAGAGTAATAGTGCCTTGTACCGTATCATCCATTAAAAACGGAATATTAACTTGTTCCGAGACTTCATTTAATGCATCACGCAGGTTGGTTTCAAAAAAAGCATTGGTAGTACGCTTATAATCCGTTAAGCGTTTTGCTGATAATGGTTTTTTAGATAAACCGATATAGCCTCTGGTTTTTAAATTACGTTTAATGCGTTGATAAACAGATTGATATTCATTATTCAATGCTCTAGCTGACAACATTGGGCTTACCTTTAATAAGGCATCGCCACTTTCGTAACGCCCTTGACCTTGATAATTTTGCAAATATTCTAAAGCTGATTTGTTATTTAATTGTTTAAGAAAGTCATTATTGCTTGTTACTTTAAAAATTTTTTGCAATAAAAATTGATATTGCTGATCCCTAAGGGATTCTATTGCATCAGTTTTTTGTGACAATATTTGTTTGCTATTTTTTTCAAACTCTACAGCTTGCAATGGCTGATAGCCGGCAAACAACAAAACAAAAATTATAAGTGTTTTAATCACTCGATTACCTTAATTTTCTCAGCTGCATCACGATTAACAATTACTCTAACTGTTTTACTAGTATCAATATTTCCTTCTTCACTGTTTACGCTAATCTTTAATTTATAAACGCCGTTTTTCAATTTAGAAAAATTAACACGTGCAACAAGCTTTATTTTATCCCCTGGCAATAAGGTTGTTTTTGACATGGACATAAATTTTGAGGCCACCTGGGCGCCAGAGACCAGCTCATTAAGTGAGAGTTTAGCATTTAAATATAGTGCCGGTTTACCCTTGGTAGAATTTTGCAATACAGTAGAAATGTCAACCCACTTTACATCGGCAGATAGTGTGGTTTTAGACTTAGAAATTCGTAAGCGCTGCTTAAGCTTAAGCTTATCAGGTACCATCATTACTGGAATAGAGGCGGGAATGGATCCTGAAGTTTGCTTGGCAGTAAAAGATAGCCAGCCAAATACAGCAGTCTTCTTATTACTCGCACTCAAATTTAGCTTTATTTTTTTTCTACTACCAGGTGCCAGCTTAAAACGACTAGGAGATATGGTGGCTTTTACTTTATTTTTAGTTGAAGATCTAAAGCGTGCCGATAAGCTCAAAGCTTGGCTAGTTGGGTTAACCACTTCAATAGTAACCGGGCGAATATTACCGCCTTTGATCACTTGTTCAAGCATTGCCGGCGTCAACAAAATTGGCGTTATTGGACGATCATCACCACCATGGCCCTTGCTCGATATCTTTTTAGCAAAGTCTTTATCAATACTAATCATGTCGCGTAAATTCTTTTGCCTCTTACCACTTTGCCCTTTAATACCAACTAAAAAATCTCCACGTATCTGGTAACTGCCCTCTGGCAATGGACTCTTGAAAAAACACTCAAGCTTACCACTGGTTTTAGGCTGGATGGTTATACTACCCTTATTAACACCTACTACTTTAAGCTTCCTCTTGCTTTTAGCATCAAATACCGCACAAGAACCGCCAATAGAAACATCGAACTTACTCATATTACTGACCGGAAGGGTGATAGCCATTACCCCTTTTTGACTGTCTGTTGCTATAACTTTAAATTGACCATATTTAACATCTTTAAGATTGATGGTTGCCACCTGCTCAGCTGTCACTGCGCGTAATACAATTGGTACATTGATTTTAATAAAGCTATTAACACTAGTCTTATACTCACCTGCAGATTTAACCGATTTTTTACCAAACTGCATAGAGCCAATTGATTGACTTAATTTAGATTTAGAAACGTAACTACGATATTTTGAAGGATCTTGCATAATTGCCACAAATACACGGTAATCACCCACATAACCCTTAGGAATTGTTACCTTAAAATTAATTTTAGCCTTCTCTCCCGACTCTAGAGTAATGATGCTGGGTGTAACCTCGGTCCATCCTAATACTGTAGCAGCTGGCGCACCATTTACCTGAGTGCCTCTAGTCTCCACAAATACGTTAAAGTATTCAGTTTTAACAGCCGAAGTATTAGTAACCTCAATGGGAACAATGTATTCAGTCTGTTGTACAACTTTTCCAATTCGTACAAATGCTGGAGTAACTGACACACCTGCCCATACTTGGGATAATGGCAATATAAACAGCGCTAATAAAAATAAGCTTTTAAAAATAGGATTTTTCATAAAATTTATTGTGTCAGTAATGAATAGCGTAGCTCTAGATAAGTACAATACCGTAATACAGTACCAGAACTGTAAATGTAAGCGAAACAGTGGCTGAAAAACTCATCCATAAACCTGCCAAAAATGGCAAGACACCTTGTGGATCAGGATAATAAAAATGAACTTTAAGAACATCAATTAAAGCGTTAATATCAGTATAAATACTTTCGTTTAAATTACTCGCTCTAAGCAAGCTATTTTTAATTTGTTGATCGACCTCTAAAGCTTCAACAGCATTTTTTAAATGCTTATTTCGCCAAGTTGCCTGGCCAACGTCTTGTAATTTCTCATGCAGATTTTCACCACTTTCAATAAAATGATAAAAAATAGCTAATTGTGCTAAATACACTTTTTCCATTGAAATACTAGACCCATCAGCTGACGGGCAGTGATGATTATGCTCAGAAGCGTCAGTCCAATCGGTAATATAGATATTTGTTGAAAGTGTATTTATATAAATGTGATCTGGGTTAAGCTGGCAAAATCCCGTCTCTTCGCTGGCAAAATATTTTAATGCTTGAGCAACAGAATACCAAATTTGCGAACCTATATCTTTTCTGAGTTTTGAATCAATTTTGGATAAAGGCGTTAAAGCTTCAATATCGTGTAGTGGTGCAACATGAAGTTGCCCTGGTCGTAACACTTGACGTAAATCGCACAACTCTACCACTAGAGCTTTTCCTGCCATGCGAACACCATGAACCGTTAACTCTTGCTCTGGCGAGTGAGAAACAATATTTAATACGTGCTCTACTTGTGCTTGCATTAGTTTACATACGCCTTACTTATTCCAATTGAAATAGGCTCGCCATTTTCAAAAAATACATGACGAAACTGATAACCTTGCTTTCTGCCAATTGTTTCAACGGCAGCTGCCACTTGAAAACTGTCTTGATAAATTAGCATAGATATATTATACACCTTTGCTGACTTGTTCTCTAGATAGCTTTGTAGTGAGTTGCGCTTGGTGATTTGCTCTAAAGACATCCATCCAGATGCGCTAGTAATCGGAGTAAGAGATTTAGATCTACCTTCAACACGAATTGAAAAGTTTTTTTCCATTTGCGCCTGATCGTCTTGATCTAGCTGAATACAGCGGTTTTTAGTACAAATAATATTGAGCATTTGTTTTTTAGTTTCGCTCTTAACACCCAAATAAACCTCTTGCACTTGAGAGGTTGTGGCAGAGGATATGGCTGCAAAGGCTACGATCAATACTAGAATACCAATCACATTAAACAAGATATCCAAAAAAGCATCTTGACCTTCAGCATTATCCCTTTTGCGTCTTCTTGGCATTTAATTAAACTTCATCATCTGGTTTGAATCTCTCGATCCTCTTCAATGTAAACCAAGCTCCAGTCTACATCCCAGGTTTTTTCAATGTCGGGGTGTTTTTCTTGATCGAATTCAATAGCATTACGCATATTAAGGATGTCACTAAAAATGGAGTACTCATAAATGCCCGATGGGCGCAACAAAAAACTAATAAATTGGGTGGATCTTTTTTTAGCTACCTCATTAGCAAAATCAAGAAACGGCGTACCTTGCCAAGATTCAGGATTGCCTTTTTGCAAGCGCCCATAAAAAGCCACTAAATTATCCCACTCTGCATCTGCGTTGAAAATAATAGGTTCTTCAGATTTTCCAGTTAAAACAGTAGCTTTACCGTTTGCCAGTTCTATAATAATATTTTTGCGTTGTTTTTTAACGCCGTCTACGTACTCCATTGGCGATTCAAGCACCAGCATCGGGTCCAGTGCTGTTAATGTTGTGGTGAGAATAATAAATATTAATGAGCCAATAATAGCAATTAATACACTAATAAAAGGAAAGAATGAAGGGGTTAGTCGATTTTTAGGCCTTCTCACAAAATCACCTTATAGTTCAGTTTTTTGCCCTGCTTGCAAGGCCCCCACCTTGATGGGTAAATTGAGCAGCACTTGCTGGTTAACGTAATCTTCAATTCGATCAAGCGAAGAATAATCTAGCCTTTCTACTAGAGACATAGCGATCATAATAATAACCGTTGCGATTAAGGCGATTAAAGTTGTATCAAAGGCAAAAGATAAATCTTTAGTTACATTCGCCAGAGCGTTAGTGATTTGTGAAATATCTTCTACCTCTTTACCCAATACGCCAGCCAAGCCACCAACGGAAGCACCCACACCTTGCACAGTACCTATAAAACCTAAAATTGGCACTGCCCAAACAATTACACGCAAAATAGTATAGCCCGCTTCCATTTCATTAAAAGCGCGTTCAGTTGAGGCTTTAAGTATGTCTTCAGCTTCACGAATAGAATGTGTATGTTTAAAGCGGCTAAGCGCACTAACAATACGTTTAGCAACATTAGTATCGTTAATCAGTTTGGCTTTATCTCGAATCATCAGCATGCTTTCGTCAATCTCTACATCAGTGTTTAATGGCGTGGAATGCGACAAGTAAGTCTCGCCTAAGGCATTCATGCTGTAATGTATTGAATACAATCTATGGATTAACATTGCCATTGATAAAATGGTTAAAAATACCACCACATAGGGTACCCAGCCAATAGCTAGCAAGCGGTATACCATAGAGGCTGGATTTATCCATTCAAGAAAAGCTGCGTAAAAACCAACATAGATTAGGGTTGAAATGATAAATAGAAGTAGTGCAGTTTTTGTGCCGCCGTCTTCACTACGCATTTCAATATCCAACTGCTGTTCAATGCTTTTTTCAGGAGTTGTGGTGTTTGTAGAGGAGTTTCCAACTAGTACCTCTTGATTGCAATGTGGACAAATAGCGTAATAACCTAACGAGTCATCAGCGGCCTGCATGCGCCCTTTGCAATGTGAACAACTAAAATCTATCATCTTAAAATTCTTTAGTAAATAAGGTAATTAATAATTCCATATGTTTGCAGTATTTTTTAGTTTTAATTGTTATGTTTTAGTCAAGTGTCTGCTTAGCTGTATAGGCACATGATACTACTAACGCAGAGCTAAATGGCATCAATATATTAATAATATAGCGGTATTCCTCTATATTATTAATATAAAGGTGTTACAATGAAACCAATAGTTATCTTTTTTGATGACATATTCGATTTATAATATTATTATTCCTTATAAAGTATTTATTGATATGACTAAGAGCACTTTCCCCATTAAACAACATCTTGCCAAGATTACCTCCAAACAAGGGTTGATTGTGGGCTCTGTACTGGGTGTAATCACTTCCGCAGTGAGCGTTTATTATTTAGTGCCTATTTTTGAAAAGAGTGAGAATAATGCCGCAGAAATTATTACAGTGTCAGCCACACTTGAAGATACCACGCAAAAATACCAGCAAACTAGCGAAGAGCTTACTACAACCAGTCAAAATTTAGAGACTTCTAACAATCGAGTGGCAGAATTAGAACCTCTACAGGGTCAGCTTAGTACAGCTAATGAGCAGATTACAGGGCTGGAAAAAACCACTCAACAAAACTCAAGAGTTATTGATGACTTAGAATCACAGGTTAGTAATAAAAATTCTGATATTACTGCATTGAATAATAAAGCTGAAATTATGAAAGACACCATTATCATTAAGGATCAGGCGCTATCCATGCGTCGAGAGTGGATTGATGATTTAAAAAAACGTGATGACAAGATTGTGGAAAGTGCTATGCATTTAGTGGAAAACTTTATGAAAATTGCAGGTAGTAATGATCAGCCATCAGCCACTAGAGATAAACTACTTGGCGACACATTAACCTTGGTAAACAAGCTAGATTCTCAGCGTAATACACGCAAACTTTTTGTTAAAGAGATTAACGAAAAATTACAGGAGTAATAAAAATGACAACTCGATCAATTCTAAATATTCGCCAAATTTTATTGTTATTGTTGGCGCTGTTGTTTTTTAACAACAGTGTTATAGCACGTGAGATTACTGTGGCATTCAGTCATCACCAGCCACCTTATATTATGCACGGTGCCTACACTCACAGTGAGGCTGATGATTCTTTGGTGCATAACCACGGCATTGAGGTTGATATTTTTAGAGAGACTTTAAAGCTCATGGGTCATACTTTAAAAATTAAAACTATGGATAGAGGTTTGGTTAAGCGTTCACTCAGTTCAAGCAAAAAAGTAGATATCGCCTCAGGTGTTAATTTATCAACAGACCGCTATCATTATTCAGACAAAATAATTGAGTATGTAAACTTCGCCATTACTTTGGAAAATGACAACATCTCTCTTAATAGCGTTAATGATTTAAGACACTATAGTATCAGCACTTGGCCTGGTGCTCACACTGCACTTGGGCCAGCTTTTGCTAGACTCTATGGCCGAAAAGGCACACACCGAAATAGCTATACGCAATTTTCCAGTCAGCTACAACAAAACATTGCCTTTTGGTCAAATGAAACTGAAGCAATGATTATTGATCGCAACATTTTTGCCTATTATAGAAATATGCTAAAAGACACACTACCAACCTTTAGAAAAGTTGTTATGGCACCTTTGTTTAATAAAGAAACGCCTTATTATGCCGCTTTTAAAGATAAAAAACTAAGGGGTGAGTTTAATGATGCGTTGGCCACTATCAGATACAATGGCACTTATCAAAAAATTATTGATAAGTATATAAAGCCTGAAGGAGTCTAAAACATGACTTATAAAAATATTAGCAATGTTTCATTTTTTTTATTGACTCTATTAATTGGTAGCTCAGTATTAGCGAGAGAAGTGACAGTAAATTTTGCACAATTTCAACCGCCTTATGTTATGTATCAACAACATACCAATGGCAAGAATATGCACGGTATCGAAGTTGAAATTTTTAAAGAAACACTAGCGCTTATTGGTCACACATTAGTAGCTAAGGATGCAGACAAAGCTGAAATTAAATGGCTATTAAGAACGAATAATAAGATTGATGCCACATCAGCAGTTAGATTATCTACAGATCGATTTTATTACTCAGATGTACTGATTGAACATCAACCCCTTGCCTTTAGTAAAGAAAAAAATAACATTATTCTTAATAGTGTTGGCGATCTTAAAGATTACAAAGTGGGCGCCAGTTTAAAGCATGAGCTATCGACACCAAATCATAATTCTGACAGGCTTTATAGTAGCAAAGGTAGTAATCATCTTAATAGTCAAGTACAGCAAAATATAGATTTTTGGTCCGATCAAATAGATATTATTATTATCGATCGTTATATATTTGAATACTATAAAAAAATGCTGGCCAATGAGTTTGACACATTGTCACAGAAAATAAGGAGTCACGCCTTATTTGCTAAAAAAGTCCCTTTATATGCTGCATTTAAAGACGAACAGCTTAAGAATGAATTTAACAAAGCCTTGTCTGAGCTTAAAAATAATGGCAGATATCAAGCAATTATTGATGAGCATACAAAAAGACAGTAGTCATTAGACTGTGTACATAACTCGTAATATTTATAATGTTTTTTTAGTTCTTTTTTTAGCGTTAGTATTTAGTAAAACAATATTAGCACGTGAAATTACTGTTGGCTTTGGTGAAGGTAAGCCACCTTATGTTATGGATGCAGATTTTGATCATAACACCATGTATGATCGAGACAACAAAAATAGGCCTCACGGTATTGAAATTGATATTTTTAGAGAAGCTTTAGCACTTAGTGGGCATACGCTAAAAGTAAAAATTATGCCAAAAGCACGGCTTAAGCGCTCAATAAAAACAAAAAGATCAATTGATGCTGTGTCTGCCGTTAACTTATCTAAAGATAAGCTTCATTATTCAGATGTCATGGTTACTTTTGTTGATTTTGCTGTTAGTAAGGCGAGCAATAACATCTCACTTAATTCAATCGCTGATTTAGCGCCTTATACAGTGAGCGCTTGGCCAGGCGCCTATACGGTGCTTGGCCATACATTCGCCAAACTGTATGGTAAACGAGGCACGCATAAGCAAAATTACACCGAATATTCCAATCAACTATTCCAACATGAAGATTTTTGGTCAAACAAAACCGAAGTTATGGTTTTAGACCGCTTTATATTTGCCTATTTTAAAAAACAATTGGCCAATAAATATGCCACTTCTCAGCCAATAAAGTTTAACCATCTTTTTGGACATGTTAATTATCGAGCCGCTTTTAAAGACAGGAGGCTTAGAGATCAATTTAACGATGGCCTGTCCATCCTTAGATTCAATGGAAAATATCAAGAAATTATTGATCGCTATACCAAGTAAATCCCCGCCCCTCCTCCCACCTAAAAAAAATAAATTACATTGTTTTTGAAACTTTTTTAACGCACCTTGCGTATAGATAAGTGTGGTTAAACAAAACA
>ERZ1046876.2524-NODE-2524-length-11013-cov-4.875799_pt1 | contig 11013 bp, 8 predicted proteins | sample MGYA00383094_ERZ1046876 | MGnify/ENA primary metagenome ERZ1046876 (study PRJEB29581, sample SAMEA5548364) | metagenome | biome: marine; feature: coastal; material: water | depth 50 m | study: Short-term variability in the microbial, nano- and picoplankton... | reverse complement strand
GCTCTCGGGGAGCTGTGTTAGACCGCTGGCAAAACACCGGGGCATGATCCCATTCCTTAAGTAAAGATTCCAAGTCTTCAGACTGAAACCTTTTAGACCAGGCCAAGTCTTTGGCTAAGATATTTTCTCTCGACTCCTCGCTGTGAGCTCCTGGGTCAGCTGAAACAATAATTACGCCACTCCACAATTGGGGGGAGTTGACATAGGCATGCATGGCAAGCCTCCCGCCGAGGGAATAGCCTAACAGGAACGATTTCTCCTCCGAAGATTCTTCGATTACAGACGAACAAAAACTCCGGGCCCATTGCTCAAGGCTGGTGGATATATTGTGGTAGAGGTCCACTTTTTGAACAGAAACAGGTAGACCAATTGCACAAAACTTATCCTCAAAAGAATCCCAGACCGAAGAATTCTGCATGGCCCCATGAAGACACCATATTTTCATGATTACCGCTCAGCCTCAGACGAAGCTCTTCCCCCTGAATCCGAATCCTCCTCAATATTATTCAATGTGCTAGTCATAACTTCTTTCGCCTGGCACGCATCCTCCGGGGCAACCTGCAAACGAACCCCGGATTTGGTCGAAAAAATGTGAGGAGCGACACCGGCAGTTAATTCATCGGGAATGAAAGCCTCAATCCCACAAGAAGCCAGTTTTAGCTTCAACAACTCGGCTTCCATCAGGCTTCCAAAATTTGCAATCGTTATCATTTTTACACCAAGTTACTTTGCAAAGAAAAGGATCACAAACCCAAAGGGATTTTAACCGGGGGTCAGGATGAGCGACCCCTTCAATTCAGGCTTATCAGAATCCAGATCCGTAGACGACATGTACCGGGTCCAAAAAAGCCCCCGGTCATATTTGACCTGGGGGCTTTAGAATAGTTTAAATCTGGTAACTAGATTTTAGAAATCAAATTTTAAGCCGATTTCCACACTGCGTCCAGGAAGCGGAGCAAACTGTTTTAAAACAGAGGCATGGTTGTAAGCTAACTCATCAGTAAGGTTACTACCCTTCACAAATAACTCTCCCACCGAATCTCCAAAATGAACATCATAGGAAGCGAAGGCATCAAGTACTGAATAGGCAGGGGTGACCTCTTCATCATCCCCTAAATTATCCTGCTTTAAGGACCGGGTAAATTTAACCCCGAAATCAAGCTTTTCCTGCATTACTTCAAACCCTAAGCCAAGCCTGGATGCAGGAATCCTGGGCAAATTCCCACCCTCGGTTTTGTTCTTCCCCTGGATGGTATCTCCGTAAAAAGATAAGAGGAGATCCCAACCTGCATTTTCCATGGCAAGCCAGTCAATTTCTAATTCAATGCCTTGAAATTCGGCGTCGACTGCTTCATATGCCTTTTCTTCAAGGCCTTCAACACCCGGCGCATACCCCTCACTATTGTGACCAGTCACTCCCACGCGCGGGAGGTTACCATCCGTACCTCTTTCCACCCCCTCGTTATGTTCCAAGAAGATATAATCATTGTATTTGGTGTGAAAAGCGGAAAACTGTCCGGTTACTTTACCAACGGTTTTTCGGACGACTATCTCAACTCCCACCGCAGATTCATTCTTGAGATTTGGGTTTCCAATTTCATAGGCTTCAGTCCCATGGTGGGCTCCGTCCGAGTACAACTCTGCCGAGTCTGGTGTACGCTCGGAGTAATTTACATTACCACTAAGGTTCCAAAGTTCGCCGAGATCGTGAGAAACGCCTCCGCTTGCACTGAAAGTGGTTTCATCCCGATTAGCAATAGTACTTTGGTATTCACGTTTAATGCTTTCCCAGCGAATTCCAGCATTTAAAGTAGTGTCTTCGCTTAGATCGTATTCCTCGATGAGGAAAAGTGAAAGCCTGCTGGACTCTTCCCCTTGGATACTTGGGTTACTCGAATTTGATTCACTGGTATCATCAGCAGGATCCCCTAGAACACCACTATCGATCCAACTTCTACTTAGTCCGCCAAAGATACTTTCTTCTCCCATAATCTTTAACTCATCAAACAAACCATGAACACCAAAAACTCCGCTTAGGTTTCCGATTTCGTGTTTGAAGGCAATTCTACCCTCCAACCCTTCTCGCAGATAGGTGGAGTGGGTATGCCATTCGTCAGTGCCGTTATGATCCTCCCAACCACTTTCACTGTGCATGTAATCTCCATACCCAAAGTTCAAGTCGATTCCAGTGAGCCAATCCGAGTCAGAAAATTCAATTTCAGAACGGAATTCGAAACGATCGCTTTCCATTTCAATCAAGGTATCACTTTCGGCATGCTCTCCGGGAACACCGTAATCATTTACATAGCTCGACAAACTAAATCCGACAAACCCAGAATCAAGCATGTAGGAAGCCCCAAAGCCTAGCGTGGTGCTATCGCTATGACTATTTTTAACTGTATTAAACGGGCCTTCTTGGGTCACAGGAGTAGCATGATGGTCCTCAGTGTAGAAGGTTGGAGCTTCATAATCATTGTAGTCTCTCTTGGATACATTGAGTTGATAATTGAGTTTATCTGAGCTTCCAAAGGCAATGGCTCCGTAACTCAATCCTTCATTTGCACTGGTGTAACTTGAACGCAAAGAAGCACCTGGTGAATCATATGGGCTGGTTGGGATACTCCGGTCAATTACATTGACAACTCCTCCGATCGCACTTCCGCCATGCAAGAGAGCAGATGAACCGCGGAGCACTTCTATCCGGTCGACCATTAAAGGATCAATCGGAACGGCATGATCTTCTGATTGGGCAGATACATCAAAAGAATCGGTTCCGTTTTGTAAAACGCGAACCCGGAATTTATCCATTCCTCGAATGATAGGACGGTTGGCGGTTGGGCCAAAATGGGTCTGGCTCACTCCCGGGGTCGCAGACAGGGTCTCTGCAATGGTAGCACCTTTGGCTTTATCAAGATCGTTACCGGAGAGCACACTCCATGCCTGGGTGACATCCGAAGTCTTTGTACCAAGGGGGGTGGACTCAATGGTGAGTGCTTCCAAATCCGCAATCGGTTCCTTTGGTGATTTTTCCTGAGCAAAAGCAAAGGAAGAGGCTAAAAATATAGGGATTGATAAAATTTTCATAGATTAAAGTTTAAAGAATTTCAGGAGAAACTTCGGATTGACCGAGATAATGTAACTCCCTTTTTAGATGAGAAGTTGTGCAATTTCTTACTTGAGGAAGAAATGCAGCCGTTTGGAGAGAAAAATCTTTAAGCTCTAAGGGGCGGTCCCCGTGCAGAAGTAGCTCCCAAACCGAAAACGGGGACTATATCTTCAGAATCTACTATTGATACGCCTAAGTCACAAAGGACTGAAGTTGCAAAAAAAGAAAATATGAAAGTGTGCTCGGAACTCTCCCCAAAAAGAATAACGGCACAGACACCAGGATTTTCTTCTGAGGATTCTTGCTTATGGGAAGAACATGGCTTCCCACTTTTTCCGTGGGGACACTCCTGACCGTCATGAAATAGCGAGGTGTGAAGTCCCGGAGAAACCGTGGAAACGGTAAGGCATCCGATGACAAGCAGGCAAACTATGGAAAGAAAATGTTTCACAAACAAAAATATATTATCCTTATCGCAATGTACTTGCAACAGCAATATCAAGTGATGCTAGATTATCTTTTAAACAGAAATCAAACCTGGACAGTAAATACCTTTTGGCAAATTGATCTGATAGAAAACAGTATGTAACCCAGATTAAAACCTTAGAGTTATTTTTTAACAGATAATCAAGAGACTGAATGGGGATGTTATCTTTAACTACGATTTAAAGTCTTATGCCTCTCCCATTCTCCTTGTTCTGATAGATCGAATTCATCGGACAAACCAACCCAGTCACTTCACTTACAGCATTAATAACGGAAGTACCCCTCGAACATTTTGCATAATCAGCAGTGATGGACATTATTTCACCAACACTTTGGTTAATTTTATCTGCAAAAAAAGATTATCGAGGTAAAGCTCCACGGCCAAACCCTGAATCGAAAAGAAATTGGAAAAGCAGAGGAACCCCAAAAAAACATTTTCATTCCTCAAATAGGCAGGGGCCAAAAAAGCAAGTCAATCCACTCCAATCAATCTCATTGAGTGGTAACGGGCTTAGTCAAGAAAACGATCTTTTTCACTGGGACGGGGCACCCGGCAACTCTCATTCTTACCAAATATCTGGTAGCGAAAGCGAGCAATCAAGGCATAGAGAGGGTCGCGTAAAAAAAAGGGAACAAGCCAAAAAATAAAGAAAAGGGACCAGACTCCACCCAGATCCCTTAGAATTCGCAACGCCGCCCCTGAACGATAATGCTTTTTATCACCGGTAACATAAACAATGGAATTCAGACATTCACTTGCTTCCGGGTCTATACCTCGGGCATATTTCCCCTGTAATGGAGCGAACTTAAAAATACCCTGCCTGTCTTGTGAGAGAAGAAAAGTAACCCAGGCATTGCAGAGTCCGCACCTACCATCAAAAAGGATAACTCTCATTACATCATTCACTGGGAACGATCCTACAGCTTTGTAAGGTAGTTTCAATCTCATAGGAAGCAGAGGGTTAGATGATCATAAGATTAAAAAATTCACTAAAATCAGGTAAAGCGTAGATGGATACATCTTACCCAAAGACCCCAAGTTAAATAATTTTATCCAATCAAAACGAATATAAAAGTACTTTGTATGATTTTTGAAAACTTATAAAAGATTTGCTCAGAATTAAAGATCATGAAATCTATGGAATTTAGGCTTTCTCCAAAATACAGATTCGTCCAAAATGAAAGAATTCATAAGCATAACTTCACCAATCATTCTCATTTTAGTTTGCTCATTTCTGGAGGCAAAGTCAGCGAAACCAAATATTCTGTGGATTACCAGTGAGGATAACAGTATTGAATGGATAAGTTGCTACGGAAGTAAAAATGCCAAGACTCCCCATATTGATCAATTGGCCAAGGAAGGGTTCCGCTACCTGTACTGCTTTGATAACGGAGCAGTCTGTGCCCCCACCCGATCCTCATGGATTACTGGGATGCATTCAATTTCTAATGGCACCCAACCCATGCGCAGTGGTTTCGAAATTCCTGCAACAATCAGCTTCTACAACGAACTCCTGCAAAAAGCCGGTTACTTCACAAGCAATTGTTCGAAAACCGATTACAATCTACAAGGACCCAAAGGTAGGAACCCCAGGGAATTTTGGAATTATTCTGGGGGCAATTACGCAGGTTCCTGGAAAAAGCGTAAAAAAGGACAGCCCTTTTTTACGGTTTACAACATTGGAGATAGTCATGAATCCAGAGCCTTTGGCGATCACACGGACGAGTCCGTCGACCCCGCGAAAATGATCCTCGCTCCCTACCACCCCGATCTTCCTGAAATGAGAAATACTTACGCAAAATATACAAGTGCTATTTCGAGGATGGATTCCTTGGTTGGACAAGCAATCAAGAACCTTAAACGGGACGGACTCTATGAAGATACCATCATTGTCTATAACTCAGACCACGGGGGTGTGCTTGCCCGTAGTAAGCGCTTTCTTTACTCCAGTGGAATCCATTGCCCCCTGGTGGTACGAATTCCTGAAAAGATGAAAGCCCTCTACCCAAAAGGGAAAATGCCAGGATCGACCATTGACCGGATTGTCAGCTTTATCGATATGCCCAAAACCTGGATTAGCCTGACTGGTGCTGAAATGAAAGACCAGTTTCAGGGCCGAATCTTTCTTGGTCCCCAGACCGAGCCTGAACCCAACTACCATTTCTCTTGGCGTAGTCGGGCAGATGAACGATTTGACTGCGTGCGAGTTGTGCGAGACGAACAGTTTGCATACCATAAAAATTATGCACCCTTTGCTCCCAACGGACAGTATCTTGCCTACATGCACAATATGAAAGCAACGGGTGCCTGGGAAAGACACCATCAGGCAGGAAAAACCAATGCAGTGACCGGTCGCTTCTTTGAACCCCGCCCATCGGAGGAATTCTACGATAACTTTCAAGACTTTCACAATATTGATAACCAGATCAATGACCCGCTGCACCAGACTAAGATTAAAGAATTAAAGAAAGAACTCCGCCGGCAACAACTCAAGTACTTTGATTCCGGCCTCATGCCCGAGGAGATGAGAAACCAAATCACCAAGGAGAAAGAAACCACGGTGTTTGCATTCGTTCGCGATTCCAAACTCTACCCGCTAGCGAAGTATCTCGACTACGCCGATCTTGTCCTCACCAGAAAAAAGAAAAATCTCCAGACTTTCACTGAGGCTCTCACCGATACTGACCCGGTTATACGCTACTGGTCGGTGATTGGTTTATTGCTCCTAGAAAAACAGGCCAAACCTGCAATTTCGGAACTAAAAAAAGTGCTTGGGGATCAGAATGAGATCCCACCTTTTGCAGCCTGGGCAATTTACAAAGCAGGAGATAAATCTTTTGCCAAAAAATGGATGCTTCAGACCATCAAGGAAAATCCGGAAAACAAAACACTGGCCAATATATTCGATTGGATGAAGCAGGAAGGCTTCTCCATTCTAGGCAAAATACCCGAGGGGAAACTACCCAAAAAAGGCCTACTTAGAGACATAGTAAATCGCTACAAGGCCCGTATCTAATCATCCGGTTAACATCCGATAAAGTACTGTAAAGTTGGATAGAGTTGCCCCCTCTCTTTCATCGCCTTCCTTCTGAACAATTGTAATCTTCTTTACAGTAATTAAGAACAAGAAGCTTAGAGAAAACCGTACTGCGTCCGCGTCATTAAAAGGGATCGAAACATAGACAGTTTCTCCTCCTGCATGGGTTACGAAAAATAATGTGACTCACTCCCCGTTGATGTTAGTAATTGTACGCCCCCCATTTCAGTTGACTATATCTGCAGACATGGGAGCGTTGTGATATGTTTCCTTGTAATATTTCTTGCACCGTCAAGGCATCGCTTGTCGGTTTTTTGATCACGTCCTTGACTGGTTTCAGTCAGCCAGCACAGACAAAAGCTAAACCTCCCTCTGAAGACACCCTGATTTATGAAACTATAGGAATCATGGTTGCAAAAGGTTCAGGCTTGGGGAAATTGCAGTTCACAGATGCTCAGATCGAAATAATTCTGGCTGGAATGAAAAAAGGATTTTCCATGGAAGTAATGCCTCCGGAATATGCGGCTGTTCAGGAAAAGGTACAGGCTTTGATGATGGAAAAAATGCAATCATCTCGGCAAGCTGAACAAGTAACTATGGCTGAGGCTGCCAAAGGAAATAAAGCAAAGGGCAAAGAATACCTGACCCTTTTAAGTAAGCAGGAGGGGGTCAACAAGGATCCTTCCGGCTTCTATTATGAAATTCTGAAAGAAGGGAAAGGCCCAAGCCCTACCATGGAAAGTTCTGTCCGCTTACACTACCACGGCACCCTGATTGACGGTACCGTTTTCGACAGTTCTGTAGATCGGGGCCAACCCGCAAATTTTCCAATGAGTGGAGTAATTAAGGGATTCTCTGGGGGACTTACCAAGACTCAGGTGGGTGGTAAAGTTCGAATTTATATCCCCAGCGAGCTAGGGTACGGAGACAATCCCAGACCTGGCGGAAAAATCAAACCTGGTGACACCCTGATCTTTGAATGTGAGCTCTTAGAAATCAACTAGCCTACAATCAGATCACTTTTCTCAGCAAATAAGACCTACCATGGTAGTAAGTTTAAGAGTAAAAAGTTATATTTGAAGCTGAAAAATGAAAGTGAATCCTATTTAGCAGGAGATTCTTGGGTTGGAGGATTCCATTTAAAATCTGCGAAAACCACTTGGGTGATATCAGATCCCATTTTTGGCATTATTCCCATACTGTCCGCTACAGACCAGTCACTTAATACAGCACCATGACTGCGTAACTGCTTGGCAGGAATCGTCAATCTTTGCCAGTCATCGGAAGCGGTGATCTCAAGTTCCGTGGTAAATCGTCGGTTGGCACTGAAGACAACTTTTTGTGGCTGGGTGCAATAAAAACGAAAGCTTAGCTTGGATCCCTTAGGAGCTTTCCATTTGGGATCGGAAAACTGTATATTCTTGGTTCCCCTGCGATTATCAAGGGGACGAAATCCTTGTACGCCCCCTATCCCTTCGGCCGGACCGACATGGGACCATTGCCCAGTTCCCTTGGAAATGAAACCGGCTTTCTTATCGGTGGCCACCGCGTGACCAAGCCTGGATGGAATGACCGCTTCGAAACCCGAAGATAGAACGATGTTGTTCCGGTAACGGATATTGGCATAAGAAAATACATATTCATCCACATTCATAACAGGTATCTTCGCCACCCAGGTGTTCCCCTGCCTGACTGAATCCACATCTCTCCAATAGCGGGCAATATTATTCGATGTCTTTAGGCACTGATAAACTTGTAATTCCTTGATTTCTGCTGGGTTTGCAGGAGTCAGGTGCAGCACGGGCACACCATCTGCATCAAGTTTTATTTCTGACTGGGGGCGCTCTGGCCAGAAATGTTTTTTGCCAAGCACATGCTTTTCCAGCCATAACTGACAATTATCTCCCAGCTTTTCGGTATTGTGATGCCCACGTGCCTGAACCGCAAAATCCCAGGGCACCCCTTGCTTAAAGTTTTTAAACGTTTCACCCCCTCGCTCATGACCACCATGATGATCATTGGAGCCATTCAGCCAAAGACTGGCCGCGGTGATGTAAGGGGCATGGGCTTGCGGGGCCACGGCCGAAAGATACAGTTTTTGTCCCGGTGATTTTTTCGGTTCTTTGTATGGGTTGCTGTACATCCATACCGCTCGATCACGATAATAGTTAATCCACCCGATTCCAAAGTAAGCAACGATCGCCTTGACCCTGGGGTCCATTCCCAGGTTCCACATAATCGTACCCCCATAGGAATACCCCTTGGCACCAATACGATCCAGATCCACTTCTTTTTGGGCAAGCAAATAACTGAGGGCCCTGCGTTGCACCGCATTCCATAGATAATGAGAAGTTGCCTTGGGATTCGTGGTTTGGCTACCGTCTGGCATGCGGTCATAGATCAAGGCATGCCCCATCTTTTTGGCTTCCATGTGTCCATGGGCTAAAGCATTCGGATACTTCGTGTAATCACTCCGCTTATTGATTCCGGAATAATCATGGGCCATGACTGCCCATCCATCATTCACATATTTCATATCGATGGCGGGACCACCCATCCATCCGTGGACATTCAACAAGCCGGGTGCCATTTTTGCTCCGGCTTTTACTGCATACTTACAGAAAATACGAACCTCCTCTCCGTTCACATACGCACTAATGTAGGATTCCTTGAAAAAAATTCCTCCTTTTGTTTCTTGCCTTACAATGTCCTCTTTAAAATCACCCTTGTCTGGATTGTAATCCTTCCATACCTCTGGTGGTGTCAGTAAAGGTGCGGCTTTGGCAACCGTTAGTAAAATGCTTAGGAGAATTACTGGATATCGCATTAGAATAATTTATAGGGTACAAGTTGTAAGAATAATAAGTGAAAATGGATAACAAAATTTTCAAAATAAACAACCTACTCTTTTACACATGAGAGTAGATCAGACATTTATAATACAGTTATCTGTAAAAGACTGCAACAAGGTGGGTAGTATGCTTAGTTAAACTCAGTAGTAGTTTGAATGCGTATGTGTTTAGATAACTGAGGGAAATTTTTACCGCTCATCTTAATGAGCTTTTCCGCAGCCAAGGTGAGGTCCGTATAGCATTGATTTAAAAAGTACGAAGAGTGCCTCGGCTATGGGCAACCTCAGTTTCTACAAAGCAGAGGATTTTACATCTTTTTAAAATTTCTAAAGCTGCATTCCCAATTATGTACTTCCCACCAGCCAGTCCTTCAGGACCATAATATTGGGAAATTCAGGGATCCACGATAATTCAGCAGGTAAGTCGGTAGTGAATTCACAACGCAACCGTACAGGATGAGCTCCAGACTCAATCGCTGCATATTGGTTGTAAATTCGATCATCAACCAAAATAGTTTCCTCCGGCTTGAGGTCGTACTTTTTATAACAATCTTGTAGCCGGTCTCTTTTGGCCGTGTCGTGCATAAACTCTCCATGCTCCACACATTCAATAGTTTAAAAGTCAGTAACGGGTGCCAGCACATCATCCAAATAGGCCTTTTTGGCCTCCACATCAAAAGTTGCCGACATGGTGAACTGGCGATAGCCCCTCTCATTCAATTCTTTGAGTGATTCGATTACACCAGGATACAAGGGACGATTTCGGAAAAACTTTTGATCAGCACAAAAGTCTTGGTCCATTTCTTTTCCGAGTTTTGGATGAGTCTTCAATTCCAAAGCACCATACTCAGGCACGATCGGAAGAACCTCGGAAAGCTGTTCCCACTTCAAGCCCCTATACTGCTCCCGGTACTTGGGGTGACCGGTGAGGAAATGGTAGTAGGCATAGTTGAGATCGGCTAGGACCCCATCCACATCCCAGAAAATATTTTTAATTCTGAAAGGTTTCACTTACTTCCCTGAACCCTTTCAAAGATCAATCGAGGTAGCATTTTTTTGGGAACTAACCGGGATACTTCTTTCATCAGCGACCTGTTCGTCCAACCAGGAAACTCAGACAAAAAATGGCACCATTCATAGCAAGAAAATAGGAAACAAAGTAATCTTACAAAAGGAGTTTATTTAAAAACTCCTGACGACCCACCTCAGGCTGGGGCCGATCTTTTTCCCAATATTGCAAGTGACATTCCACGCCTATCTTCTCGCAGGCTTCGAGCATGATCTCCCCAAAGATTGGGCTGTGTATACCATTGGATCCACTGCTAGTTGGAAACTCGCGATTCACATTGTAAAAAAGATGAAGGGGTGGATCATCCTTGGAGAGGTGAGTAATGGGGGAACATTTAAGGGCAAGCTGCTTATACTTTTCCCAGTCCCTCATCATATCCTCAGCTGTTTCCGCCCCAAATGGTTGGTAAGGCATGGGGTTTGCGAATGTTTTCGCCCCGATTTTTTCCTTGATCAGAAAGGGA
>ERZ1046876.2521-NODE-2521-length-11020-cov-4.261560_pt1 | contig 11020 bp, 9 predicted proteins | sample MGYA00383094_ERZ1046876 | MGnify/ENA primary metagenome ERZ1046876 (study PRJEB29581, sample SAMEA5548364) | metagenome | biome: marine; feature: coastal; material: water | depth 50 m | study: Short-term variability in the microbial, nano- and picoplankton... | reverse complement strand
CACCGGAAACCGGTGAGCCTTTCTGAGAATACATATTGAAGCTTGAGATTATTCTTTTGCTTCTGCTTCCGCACTTTCTTCGGAGTCGGTATTGACGGCATCAAATGCATGCTGCAAAGCCACCAAGTCTTCGCCTGGTTTCAACTGATCCAGCGCGTGCTGTTCAGCTTCCAGCTCCTCACTTGAGTAGTTGGCTGCTTTGATGGAAAGTCCGATTCGACGATCGGCCTTGTCAATCTTGATGACTCGAGCAGTGACCTCCTGGCCTACATTAAGAACGTTCTTGATTTTCTCAACCCGTTCTTCGCTGACCTGAGAGATATGCACCAGACCATCGATATCATGCTCCAATCCGATGAATGCACCAAAGCTTGCAAGTTTGGTCACGCTGCCGGTAACCAAGTCACCCACCTTATAGAACTGGTCGATGTTTTCCCATGGATCCTGGCTAAGCTGCTTGACACCCACGGAAATGCGTTGATTGGCTTTGTCGATTTCCAATACCACTGCTTCGACTTCGTCGCCCTTCTTGAGAACTTCAGAAGGATGGTTGATCTTGCGGGTCCAGGAGATGTCGGACACGTGGATCATTCCGTCGAGACCTTCTTCCAGCTCGATGAAGGCACCGTAACTCGTCAAATTGCGAATCTTGCCCTTGACCTTGGTGCCCGGAGGATATTTCTCCAGTGCTTCATCCCAAGGGTTGGTTTCCAATTGGCGGATACCGAGGGAGATTTTCTGTTCTTCCCTGTTGATGCCAAGCACCACTGCTTCGATTTCCTGATCCTGTGTGAGAACGTCGGAAGGTTTTGCGATGCGCTTGGTCCAGGAAAGTTCGGTGACGTGCACAAGGCCTTCGACACCGGGCTCGAGTTCAACAAATGCTCCGTAAGGAACCAAATTGACAACGCGGCCTTTGACTTTTTCGCTGACCGGGTATTTCGACTCGATATCGTCCCAAGGGTTGGCGAGTTTTTGCTTCAATCCAAGGCTGACACGCTCTTTCTCGTAATTGATGTCCAACACAACCACATCGATTTCCTGCCCGATGGTGAGGAGTTCTGAAGGATGGTTGATGCGACCCCAGCTCATATCAGTGATATGCAGCAGTCCGTCGAGGCCATTGAGATCGATAAACGCACCGAAGTCGGTGATGTTCTTGACGGTGCCCTTGCGGATATCGCCAGGAGTCATCTCGGAGAGCAAGTTGGCGCGTCGTTCGGCCCGCTCTTGCTCGATCAATTCGCGGCGGGACAAAACAATGTTCTGTCGTTCCTGATTGATCTTAACGACCTTGTATTCGTAAGTGTTACCTACGTAAGAGGCCAAATTTTTCGGAGGAATGACGTCAATCTGGGAAGCAGGCAAGAATGCCTCCACGCCGATGTTGACAAGAAGGCCACCTTTGACGGCGCCTTTCACGCGTCCGGTAATGGTTCCGCCTTCGTTACAGATGCTGAGAATTTTTTCCCAGTTCTGTTTGAATTCTGCCTTTTCCTTGGACAGGACGACCATGCCTTCGCGGTCTTCCAGTCTTTCGATCAGGACGTCGATCACATCGCCTTCATTGACGGTTTTGATATCGTCAAATTCATTTCCGGGGATGGATCCTTCACTTTTATAACCAATGTCCACCAGGACTTCCTTATGGCGGACTTCGATGATGGTTCCTTTAACAATGTCACCTGCAGTAAAGTTTACTGGACTTTGCTGCATGGCTTCTTCCATGGTAAGCATAACTTATTGATACTACAACCAACGCACGAGGGCGTTTTGAACTAACTTTTGGAGGCTCCGACCTGTGTGCTTGGCTCGCAATGAACTCCTTTATTGGAGTCACTGAGAGCAAACGCATCGGCCTAACACACTTTCACCGGAGCATCGGAGAAGTATAATGAGGGTTAGGTTGATGGTTAACACTCATTTCAGCCTCTAACGAACCACCGCACTCGCGGGGCTCAGGCGAAGGGTGAGAGTATTCACCGCATGATGAATTGCAAGCCTCAAAATGCATTTTAAGTTGCCTTGAGTTTGCCCGACCGAGAATTGGCGGGTGATGTTGTATCGTGCTCGGTTTGATGAGACGATCAATCATTATTGCTTTTTGCATTCGTTCAATGACTCAGAAAAAGGAATCACTACATGGAGCGTGGGATTTGTAATGCCCCTTTTATTTTTCATGCGTGATGCTGTCATGAGGAGCCCCAGCCCTTTTCGGGGGGCTGCCTGGTTGATTGGGGGTTACCTTTTATCCATCTATCTTGCAGGTTATCAAAAGTAGTCATATTTCAAATAAACGACTAAATTACTTGTTTATGGCTTCTTTTCTCCTTTGCGGAGCGAGCATTTTCTTTCGGTGCCATCAGGCCTGATTTGCTGGAGATCCCTCCACGATGCAGATTGTTCTGCCAGCAATTGAAGCCTGTTCGCTGGCTCTGGCTTGGCCAATTGGTTTAGCGCTTCTTCACCGACACCTGCTACAGGTAAGAAATCGCGGACAGTAATTTGAGCTCGATTCTTTGTCATTAAGGTTCGCTCCAATACCATGCGCTCGATAAATAAATCACTAATCCTACTTGTTTTTAGGATAACGGCACGATAGTCTGCTCTTCTGTATTAATATCGAGCTGGCATTCGGACCTTCATTGGCATTGATTTACACGAGGATTGAGGATGTTGGGTCATTAATCACCCACATTTATCAAATTCTCTCTTGCATGTCATTTCCACGGTCCATATAGTTGCCGCTCTTTTGAATTAGAAGTATTGAATTATGCGTCGAGCACGAGGAGCAAAAACTAGAAAAGCAGTGGCCAAACGGTTCAAGATAACCGGTACAGGCAAAGTAATGCGCAATCACTCTGGCAAGCGCCACTTGCTTTCATGCAAGAGTCCAAAGCGTCGCCGGAAGCTCGGCAAGTCTGTTGAATTGGATAAGTCCGATTACAAGCGCGTTATTACCAACTTGCCGTTCAGCCACTAACGCCCAATTTTAATCCATTAACACCTTATTAGTAGCACACCATGAGAGTTACAAACGCAGTCGCTTCCCGCAAACGTCGTAAACGCGTGTTGCAGGCCACCAAAGGCTTCCGCTTGCGTCGGTCCAAGCTATACCGCTATGCGGCAGATGCTCTGGATCACGGCCGAGTTTATGCCTACCGTGATCGTCGTAACAAGAAGCGTGAGTTCCGCCGCCTTTGGCAGATCCGTATCAACGCAGCCGCACGCGCCGCTGGAATTACCTACAGTCGTTTCATCGAAGGGCTGAAAGTCGCTAAAGTCGACTTGAATCGCAAGGCTCTGGCTGACATTGCTGCCACCGATTCTATAGCTTTCGCTGAACTGGTCAAACTTGCCCAGAACGGTCTGAAGGCGAAAGCTGCTTGATTCCACAGGATTACTGACAGTTATCGTTTCGGATAGCTTCGATCTTTCATCAACCGGGCGACCACTTCTTGGGCGTCCGGTTGATTTATTTTTCGCCAAGCCATTTTTACTAGTACAAATTTCACCCAATCCACTTTATGTCAGGAATTCTTGAACAGATTGAGCCATTGACGCAAGAGGCCCTTCAGGCGCTTGAAAGTGCAGGTAGCTTGACAGATCTCGACAAGGCACGAGTCAAATACCTGGGAGTCAACGGGCAGTTTACTGCGTTGCTCAAGCAAATGGGGTCTCTCCCCAAGGAGCAGCGGCCTGCAGCCGGAAAACAGATCAATCTCTCCAAAAAGAAACTCGAAGGCGTGCTTATGTCCAGAAAAGAGGATCTGGAACTAGAAGCTTGCCTGCCATCCGAACCGACTGATTTCAGTTTACCCGGACGAGAGCAGCGACTGGGTAAATTGCACCCACTGACTCAGGTGACTGAGGATATCATTCGGAGCTTTCGTAAAATCGGATTTGTGGTGGCTGATGGACCTGAGGTCGAGGATGAATACCATTGCTTCGACGCATTGAACACACCTGCTGATCATCCGGCACGTGACAGTCAGGATACCTTCTACGTCAAAACCCCAGATCGACCATTGCTCAGGACCCATACTTCGTCGGTTCAGATTCGAGTCATGGAAACTCAGGCGCCCCCAATCCGGATCATCGTTCCTGGACGGGTTTATCGTCGAGACACGGCTGATGCCACACACAATCCAACCTTCCATCAGATCGAAGGTTTATATGTGGATAAGAATGTCACTCTGGGAGACATGAAGGGGACGGTCGAATTTGTATTTCGTGAATTACTAGGCAAGGATGTCAAACTCAGGTTCCGGCCTCATTACTTTTCTTACACGGAGCCAAGCCTCGAAATTGATTTTTCAAGCGCTTTGACACGCAAAATGGGCAAGGAGTGGCTGGAGATCGCGGGCTGTGGGATGGTGCACCCCAAGGTGTTTGGAAATGTGGGATACGATCCGGAAGTGTGGTCCGGTTGGGCCTTTGGCTTCGGTATTGAGCGGATTGCCATGATTCGCTATGGCATCAGCGATATTCGTTTGTTCTATGAAAACGACCTGCGTTTTCTAAATCAGTTTTAAGGTAGATTTGAATTTTCATGAAAGTCACGGTTAACGCATTAAAACAATACGTGGATTTTGATTGGTCGGTTGAAGAGCTTACCGAACGACTGACCATGCTCGGCCTTGAGGTCGAGAGTGTTGAGCAAGTAGGTGGAGGGTATGAAGGCATTGAGGTAGCGGAGATCCTTGAATTTGTGCCTCATCCGGACGCAGATAAATTATCTGTCTGTCAGGTAGCCGACAGCACCGGCCAGCGTCAGATTGTTTGCGGAGCAAAAAATTTCAAAGTAGGTGACAAAGTTCCACTGATTCTCCCCGGACATTCACTTCCTATCAAGGAAGGTGAAAAACCTTTCACGATCAAGGTTGGAAAGCTTCGGGGCGTGGAATCCTGTGGCATGATGTGTTCCGGAGCGGAACTTGGTATCACGCAGGATTCCGCAGGTTTGATGATTCTTGGTGCCGATGCCAAGGTTGGGCAACCCATTGCCGAATACCTCGGGTGCGCCGAAAAGGATGTGCTTCTCGACATGGAAGTGACCCCCAACAGGCCGGATTACAATAGTGTCATTGGCATAGCGCGCGAAATTGCAGCCCTTACCGGCAATCCATTGAGATGGCCTGAAGTCACCTCGGAGGAGACGGGGGGGGCCTTAAGCAAAGTGCTTGACGTTCGTATTGAAGATCCAGAGCGCTGTCCTCGTTATCAGGCCAGAGTCATCAAGGGAGTGAAAATCGGGCCCAGTCCGACATGGCTCCAGCAGTCGCTTGAGAAAGTCGGCGTGAGGAGCATTAACAATGTGGTGGACGTGACCAATTTTGTTATGTTGGAAGTCGGGCAACCTCTGCATGCCTTTGATCTGAATCTGGTAAAACGGAAGGATGACCACCTTCCCACGGTTGTCATTCGAACGGCTCAGGATAAGGAACCTTTTGTGACCCTGGATGACCAATCTCATGAGCTGGATCCGGAAATGCTCCTGATCGCTGACGAAACACAAGGAATCGCTCTTGCGGGGGTGATGGGCGGATTGAATACGGAGATCAATGATCAAACCGTGGATGTCCTGCTCGAGAGTGCTTGCTTTCATCCCGGCAATATCCGGCGCACTTCAAAGCTGCTGGATCTTCGCACTGATGCATCCTATCGCTTTGAGCGCGGAGCCGATGTTTCCATTTGTGACTGGGCCAGCCGACGGGCAGCCCAATTGATCATGGAGACGGCGGGTGGGCGATTGTGCCAGGGATCGATTGACGCCTACCCGGGCCTGAAAGATCCCCTCACTATCACCTTGAGCTACGAAAAGACAAACCGATTACTGGGAATCGAGATTCCAGGTGATGATCAAAAGAAACTTTTGGAATCTATTGAGCTGAATTGCATTGAAAGCAACGTCGGCTCTTGCTGCGTTCAGATCCCTGCCTTCCGGGTGGATCTCAAAGGCGAGATTGATTTAATCGAGGAAGTGACTCGACTCTATGGTGTGGATCGCATTCCATCCACACCTCCGCGAGGTGCCCACGGGGCCAATGAATTTGACACCCTTCACGATCAGTTGATGGACGCCAGGCTCCTTCTGACTTCTTTGGGCTTAAGCGAAACTCAGGGGCAGACTTTGATTGCTGATTCAGCGGCTCGACGAGTCCATCCAGGTTTTGTTGCGCTGGAGTACCCATTGAGTTCCGATATGAACGTGCTGCGTCCAAGCCTGCTTCCCGGCCTTCTGGACGTATTGCAGCACAACGTCAGCCATCGCAACACGGATGTCGCTGTATTTGAGATTGGAAGGGTGTTTCTCCCCGGTGAATCTACAGTAACCGAGTCTCGCAAACTGGCGATAGCATGGACAGGCAATCGTCAATTGGGATTCTGGAAAGGTGGTGCCAAGGCTGAGAAAGCAGACATTTTTGATCTCAAGGGATTACTGGACGGGTTTCTTGATGGGTTTGGTATTCGCGGGTTTTCCTGGCGAACTGAGTCTTGCGAGCAGGGGGAATTTTTTATTGAAAAAGCATCCTTGTGTCTCGGCAGGAATACACTCGGTGAAATGGGGCAATTGATGCCCTTGGTCGCGCGCGAGTTTGATATCAAGGATTCAGTCTTCATGGCAGAGTTGGATCTGGATCGACTTGTTGCCATGCGGGTGCACAGCCGATCATTCAAACCTATTCCTGCATATCCTTCAGTTCGACGTGACATTGCCATGTTAGTTGCAGAATCAACGACGCATATGGAGGTTCAGCGAGCAGTGAAAAAGGCCAAGGTTCAGCAATTGGATTCAGTCGAAGTGTTTGACGTGTTCCGGGGTAAGCATGTTCCCGAAGGGAAGAAGAGCGTGGCTTACTCTTTCGTTTACCGCGATGCTTCAAAAACGCTGACCGATTCAGAAGTCAACAAAGCTCATGATAAGTTAATCGCGCATCTTCAAACCTCACTCAGTGCCGAGATCCGATAAATCTGGCCATCGACAAAGATGGATGCATTGAGGCACGCATTTGCAGTGAAAAGCCTCTAAAGAGTAACTATATTTTCGCTGCCTTTCTTGAAGTAGTGCAGGCGATCAAAGCCTTTCGATTTAAGCAAGGGCAGCACTTTATCAAAGTGTTGCCCAACGTTTGATGGGGCGTGTGCATCTGATCCGATTGTCAACTTGACGCCTTCTTCTTTAGCCCAATCCAGAATGAGAGGATCCGGGTGAACTTCAAAGACCCCTTTCGATAAACCACTGGTATTTACTTCGAGGCAAGTGCCTGCTTCGGCACATGCTTTGAGGAGTTTGCGGATTTCCGATTCGAAATTTTCAGGGATAAAGGAGTCCGAATCAATAGTGCCATAGATACGGATGACATCCGGGTGCGACATGCTGTGGTAAAAACCGGTTCGTGCAGCATCTGTCAAATGTTTGAAATAATCACGGATGATGGCTTCGTCGGTTGTGAGGTTTTGCTCAGTGATCCATTGTTTGTATGCCTTGAGCTGGTGATGGAGAGAGCCCAGAACAAAATCAAAGGGTTGACTGAGGATCAGTTCCTTCATTTTTTCCAGAGAGGATGCAACTGGGAAAACTTCTCCTTCGATGCCGCACAACACCTCCACACCTAGTCGCTCGCCTTCCTTCCTGGCGAAATCCACTTTTGCGTAATAATCATCGAGCTGGCTTGCATCCATGCGGATGCGCTGTCCGCCAAAGGATTCATCGAACATTGGGACATGGCATGTAAAGGTGATCAGATCCAGCCCCTGGACAGCAGCAGACCTTACGTATTCCACCGGTTCACCTACCGCGTGACCGCAAAGCGGCGTGTGCATATGGCAATCGATTTTCATTACTGGTATTCCTTTTTGACGATTCTAAATCTCCAAAGGTCAATGATCGTAAAATTAAAAAAACCGATTGAAGACCGAACGCCTTCAATCGGTAAATGTGATAAAAAAGCTTAAACCCGTTTAACGCACGACACGTGCACCGCCACCACCCATGACTTTTTCGACTTCCTGAGTCGTGGCCATGGAGGTATCCCCGGGAGTCGTCATGGCAAGTGCTCCATGGGCAGCTCCGTAATCTACTGCCTTTGCCGCGTCTCCGGTTGCCAGGAAGCCGTAGATCAATCCTGACGCGAAACTGTCGCCTCCACCTACGCGATCGAGGATTTCCAGGTCAGGATATTTTCTGGATTCATGGAAATCTCCATCAGCCCAGCAGATGGCGCTCCAGTCGTTGATGGTTGCTGTTTGAACGGCTCTCAATGTTGTTGCGGTCACCTTGAAATTTGGAAAATCTTTTACTGCCCGCTCAATCATGTTCTTGAAGCTGTCGATTTCGATGGTTGAGATATTTTCATCCACACCTTCAACTTCGAATCCCAGGCAGGCTGTAAAATCTTCTTCGTTGCCAATCATGACATCGACATATTTTGCGATATTGCGATTCACTTCCTGAGCTTTGGCGTGTCCGCCAATGGCTTTCCAGAGCGAAGGCCGGTAATTGAGGTCATAGGAAACAATTGTCCCATGCTTTTGAGCGATTTTGACGGCTTCTTCTACCACACCTGCACTGGATTCGGACAGTGCAGCAAAGATCCCACCGGTATGAAACCAGCGCACGCCTTGCTTGCCGAATAGTTCTTCCCAGTCGATATCACCCGCCTTCATTTGAGAAGCGGCCGTGAGACCGCGGTCAGGCGTGCCGACTGCGCCGCGAATGCCAAACCCTCGTTCCGTAAAGTTCAGCCCGTTGCGAACAGTTCTTCCGATGCCGTCGTAGGGAACCCATTGAATCCATGAGGTATCTACTCCACCTTGCAATATGAAATCTTCAAGGAGTCGACCAATATCGTTATCCGCAAAAGCGGTGACCACACCGGTGTTCAGTCCGAAGCAGCGTCTTAATCCTCGCGCTACGTTGTATTCACCTCCACCTTCCCAGGCGGCAAATTGTCGAGAGTTACGAACACGCCCTTCACCTGGATCCAGTCGAAGCATGATTTCCCCAAGGGACACCAGATCATACTTACACGAGTCTGCTGATTTGATTTGCAATGCTGACATATTAAAAACTTTCTCAATCGCTCTTGAAGCGAGGGCCTCTCATTATGAAAGTTCCCTCTGCAAATCAAAGCATTTTCGTTGAGATATTGGTTACTGAATGTAAATTGGTTTCCATTTTTATGGAGTGTAGCTTGTCCCCATTGTTGCATGTGTTTCTGGTGAAAATAATTTTAAAATGGAGCAATGATCAAGGCTGGGATTTTTCAGGTAGATCTTTGATGTAAAACACAACTTGCATGCATCCTTGATGGATGTCGGTACAAAAAGAATCCCCCTCCTATTGGGAGGGGGATTCTTGCCAGAATCGTTAATGTTTGGGGCGAAGCAGGATGGCTTTTTTACGTGTGCCTTCCACCTCCACGCTGTGTGTCTCAATAGCTGGATCATCTTTCAATGTATGGTGCACGATGCGTCGCTCATAGGCATTCATAGGCTCCAGCTCAACCACATCACCCCAGCGCCTTACCTTGTCTGCTGCGGTCTGAGTTTTTTCCACCAGAGAATCTCTGGATTTCAATCGATAGTTTCCAACATCCAGCGTGACCTTGGGCACGTCGCGGTCCTGCTTGAATAAAAGGCGGTTGACGACGTACTGCAGTTGACTGAGTGTTTGTCCTTGTCGGCCAATTAATCGGCCTGAATCTTCGGTCTGAATTTCAAGAAATATGCCGTCATCCATGGCTGTCTCGATCACCGTGGAAGGGAAACCAAGGGTGCTCAAGAGACTCTCAAGTGTTTCTTTGGGTTTTGCGTTCATAAGCTAAACGGAATGGTTAGTGACAATGTGTGTTACTTTTTCTTCTTTTTTGATTTCCGATAGGATTGACCCCAATCGGGGCCATCGCCTGGGCGTGGCAGTGGCTTGGCCAGTGCTGCGCCGGCATCGGCTTTGGGGCCTATTGGCTCGTTTTTGATGAGCTTCATCTGAACAATGGATAATAGGTTCTGTACAGTCCAGTAAAGCGCGAGACCTGCGGAAAAGTTGTAAAGGATGAAGACAAACATCAGCGGCATGTACTTCATGATCTTTTGTTGAGCTGGATCCATGCCCGGTGAAGCAGGCGTCATGCTTGTCTGCCAAAGTTGAGCCGCTCCCATCAGTATTGGCCATAGATTGAATGGAACACCCAACATGGGGATCATGAACAATGTATCGGGTTGTGATAGATCACATGTCCAGAGAAAGCTTGCGCCTCTCAATTCGATGGCACTTTGCAGCATGGTGTAAAAGCCGAAAAATACCGGTAACTGCAATAAAATGGGTAAACAGCCACCGAGAGGACTGCACTTTTTTTCCCGCATGAACTCCATGAGTTTGCGGTTCATTTTTTGAGGGTCTTCCTTGTATTTCTCCCGCAGGGCCTGCATTTGTGGCTGAAGTGCAGACATGCGCTTCATGGAGCGGGTGCTTGCCTGAGTCAGCGGCCAGAAAAGAAGCTTGACGATAACGGTAATCATCACGATGGACAGACCATAACTCAAACCTAAGCCATGCAGTCCATTCATCGAACGCAGCAGCACTTTCGCGAAGAAACCAAAAAAACCGTCGAACCCCATGACAGAGTCGACTTCTTCACCCGTCCGTTGACTCAGCTTGGTTAACGTTTGGTATTCCTTGGGACCTGTGAAAAACTTAAAACTGCGTTCGATGGTGTCTCCGGGTTCCAGTTCTTGGGCTGGGTAACTCAGGCTGTTTTGATACCCTTTCGGGGCCATATTTGCTTTAGGGAATGCTTTCAGGATTTCCGGGGTCGGTGGAGCAAGGTTGATTTGTTGTGTTACTAATCCTGGTGCTGGCTCTTCAGGGATGGCAAGCATGGCAAAGAATTGATTCTCAACGGCAGTCCATCGAACCATTCCCGGTTCAGAAGGATAGACTGTTCTGGGTGTGCCCGGGAAGCATCCCAAGGTGCGGTTTGCAAACCAGCTCTCTTTGATCTCTTCAACACCCTCT
>ERZ1046876.2517-NODE-2517-length-11033-cov-7.793314_pt1 | contig 11033 bp, 13 predicted proteins | sample MGYA00383094_ERZ1046876 | MGnify/ENA primary metagenome ERZ1046876 (study PRJEB29581, sample SAMEA5548364) | metagenome | biome: marine; feature: coastal; material: water | depth 50 m | study: Short-term variability in the microbial, nano- and picoplankton... | reverse complement strand
CTTATGGTGAGCGTGATGCTTCACTAGTTGAGACAATATCTCAGAATGTGCTTCTTCGCAGTGTGCGCGACCCTAACATGCTTGGGATTGGTGCTCCAGTAGAAATTGGTGGCCGTCAAGGAGTACTCCAAATGCTCCGTGCCGGGCGCGCTCGTGTCGACTATAATCACCCTCTAGCTGGAGTAACATTGCGTTACACATACACGATCGTCAAGGTCGTCGAAGACCGCTCCGAGCGTGTTGCAACTCTTCTGCAAATGAATACTGGACGTTCAGACTTTGAAGTTGAGTTTGATGGTGATGATTTAACTATCACTTTACCTGATTCAATTGCATATGATCAGAACTGGGCCTACGCTAAGTTCTCTCTTGTCCGTTCACTCCGTGAACACCTTGAGGTTGGAACTGTAGTATTCCGTGAGGTTCACGAACCTCGAGTTGCCTCTGAAGAAGAGTGATTAGTGCCTCTCGGTACTCATAGGGAACGTCAACGCCTTTCGGCTCAGTTTACCCTTTTGTCGTCATCGAGGCAAATGACCGAAGAGTTCGTTACACAAGAATCTGATTGAATCAAGAGTGTGCCAATAATCACTGTCAATAGCAACCTCAGAGGGGTTCGCTTGAAGTTAGGCTGTTCCTCCCGAGAAATGATGAGGACCCAATCGGCAGCCCTTGGTATGCTTCTGATGCTCATCATTTCAACATCAAGTGCAGGCTGTCTTGGCCTTGTTATGCAGCGTGAAATAATGGAAGATTTGAGAGAGGAACCAACTACTATCATGAAGGAGGAATCTTTCCTTTGGGATGTTACTTTTGAGACAAATTCTTTAGATGGTGTTCAGTATAATAATCAGACCCAAATAAGCTTGGATGCAACAGTATCGAAGATTACGATTACTTTTCGTGCATTTTTCCCATATTCAGATTCGATAGGAGAAATAACTAACGAAACTGATGAACTTAGATTTGTAGAAGCTATTCTCTGGGAACCAGGTGTTAAGGAGAGTGGAGGAAATCCATTTTGGCAAGTTAAAACCACTCAGGATTATCCTCTAGAGCGCTTTGAATTCAGTAACATAGTAGAAGGTAACTGGTTGGTTGAGATTGATGCTCTTGGTTACGGCTTCACTGCACCAATAGATCAATTCTCGGCTTACGATCATTTCGATATGTCAGTAACTATTACCAAACCCTGTGTTCACTTCCCTGAAGTGCATGATAAGGGCGATTGTACAGATCTTTCTGCACTGTAACTGTGCTTCGCGCCCCTTTGGGGCGTAGCGCAGCGCTTATGAGGGAAGGGCAGGTCGCCGCGCTGCTGAGGAAGTCCAATGAGTGAGATAGAGTCCCCCCTCGTACCGTATGATGTCTATGAGACGCATGCTGTGCACATCGGAACTAACCAGAAATCTTCAGATATGCAGAGATTCATTGACACAGACCGTGCAGATGGTTCTGGACTTCATCTACTGAATCTTAATCTAACTGACGAGCGTATCCGTAAGGCAGCTAAATTCCTCGCACAATATGACCCAGAACGTATTCTAATTGTCAGTGCACGTCAGTATGGACAGCGCCCTGCTCGTAAGTTTGCACAATCAATCGGCGCTAAGAGAATCGTTGGCCGTTTTATTCCAGGAACTCTGACAAACCCTCAACTCCGAACTTACATGGAGCCAGAGGTCCTTTTCGTCACCGATCCCGCTGCTGATTCGCAGGCTCTGTCGGAGGCTGTCTCAACTGGCCTTCCAATCGTTGGCATTGTCGATGCTAACAACACACTTCGAAATGTAGACTTGGCTTTACCCGCTAACAACAAGGGCCGCCGCTCACTTGCACTCATCTACTGGCTGCTTTCTCGTGAGATTCTTACTCTACGTGGAAGTACAGACTATGCAAACTGGGAGAGAGCCCAGCAAGTCGAAGATTGGGAATCAACTTTCTGAAGCTTTGAATTCAGAATGGCCACAATGCGTCTAGCCAACCCGACCAGTAGGCGGCAACGATACCAATTATCGCCATAAACTCCCAAAGTCCGGGTTGCCATTCATCATCATCCGAAGGCGGGGATAGCGATGGGGGTGAAATATCCACGTTACTGCCAAAGAGGGGCTAGTCTTGAAAGATACGTTGCTAGCAATATTAGGATTTATCTTCTAAAAACCGGAGACTAAAATAAATAAATTCATTTCGGTTAATTGATGAGGGAGCAGATTGTTATCGGTGGTGGCTGCTTCTGGTGTGTAGAAGGTGCGATGAAAAACCTGCGAGGAGTTTCTGAAGTACTATCTGGCTACAGCGGAGGAGAAATTTCGAACCCAACATATGAGCAGGTCTGCAGGGGTAACACTGGTCATGCTGAGGTGGTCCGTGTCACCTTTGATACGGAAATTATTCCACGTCGAATTCTATTGGAAGTTTTCTTCACTTGTCATGATCCCACTCAATTGAATCGTCAAGGTAATGATATTGGTTCACAATATCGTAGTTGTATATTCTATTCAAATGAAGAACAAAAATTGGAAGCGGAAGCTGTGATTAAATATCTACAACCAAATTTTGTTGATGATATTGTAACTGAGGTTAGTCCTTTGATCAATTTCTTCGATGCCGAAAGTTATCATCATGACTATTTCGCAAAAAATCCCGAAAATCCTTATTGTCGAATGGTAGTGTCTCCGAAAATTGCTAAGGTTAGAGCCCTACACGGCAACCTGTATGAGTGAGCAGGCAATTTCTCCTGAGCCTTGGCCGGTTCATCTACTTGGACTGATTAGTCCTATTCTAGTAATCAATGGAAATCTTCTAGGAGGAGTTTACACAGTAATGGGAGTAATCTTCATCTGGGGAATTGGTCCGATACTAGATATCTTAATGGGAAAAACCGAGAAACCTCGTCCCCCTAGAGAATCAGGAACTCCCTTCATAGTTTTGTTATGGATTCATGGGATATTGCAAATTGTTGTAATCACCACTTTCTTCTACTTCGCAAACCAAGAAGCAGAAATCAGTCTTTGGTTAATCGCAGCCGCACTTTCATCAGGCCTATCATCGGGAGCATCCGCCATGGTTACGGCGCATGAATTAGGCCACAAAAAACCAAGAAGTCCTGGTTGGCTTTTAGCCCGTGTTCTTCTCTTTAGTGTCCATTATACTCACTTTACTGCTGAACACAATCATGTACACCATAAGTGGGTTGCTACCAATCTTGATTCGGCTAGCGCGAGAAAGGAAGAAGGACTCTGGCTCTTCTGGTTCAGAACTATACCAGGACAATTCTTATCATCTGCTAGAGTTCATAATTCCAAAGGCCGAACAGGCATTAAAAACCCCACATATCAAGGATTCCTGTTGCAGATTCTTGCAGTTATAGGGATTCTTTACTTCCCTAATGGAAAGGTAATACTTGTAGGTTGGTTTATACTTTCATTAATTGCAATTCTGACTCTAGAATATGTCAACTATATTCGCCATTGGGGATTGAGAAGGGGCGTTGATGAGCGTCAAACTGAGATGCATTCATGGAATACTGAGGCACGTTGGTCACGCTGGTCTTTACTTGAATTGACACGTCATTCTCATCATCACATGCAAGCCAGCGCACCCTTCTGGAAATTACAACCTCACCCAAATGCTCCAGAACTTCCCGCTGGCTACTACGCCTGCTGGTGGCCATGCCTGATACCTCCTCTTTGGAGGCGATGGATGACCCCACGTCTACCTTGAAACGCAAATAGTTTGTCTGACTATAGGGTAACCTTCAATTCTGAAATGACTCGGAACGTGTCTATGACCCCTAGTTCGAGATCTTCTGAGGATTCATCTTCAGACAAGGCTTGGGCTATTCACGCAGCAATAATAGGTCTAAATTCAGGTAATCTCCTCTTTCGTGGATTGGAACTAGACCCAACAGATCCAGATATGTTGACTGTTGTTTGCCTTTCGATTATTTCCATCGCACTTCCGTTTCAGGCCATCTTCTTTCTTATCAATTCGTATATACAAGAATCTACTAAGGTTCATCAAACAGAATATCAGATGCTTCTGAGATTATCTTTGATTTGTCAGACTATTTCTTATCTTTCTCTAATTGGAATTGGTTTGTTGATGTTTGCTTCTCACCAATATATTGGAATTTCCTTTACTATTGGTGTAATCATTGCTTTCTTCCTTCTACGTGCTGCAATGACTCACTCTGAAAATCTCTCTATTGGTAATCGTTGACATAGTGAGATTGATTGCTAGTTACACCTGCGAACTCACATGATGGATGCCTATTCGCTACCGAGTTGGCCACCTAGTTCACCTTGGGAAGCGTACTTTTTCGCTTTACTTATTCCCTTTATTCTCCGATTCTGGTTATTGAGAAGGCCACTATTGGATCTAATCTCAGTTTTGGCACCAAAAGAAGAGCGTACACGTCATTGGCGATGGCTAAAAGAAAACCATCAAAAGTTGCCAATAAGTGGTTTTGATACTCTATTGAAGCAGGAAATAATAGCCTTATTACTTCCGACTTTAGTAGCAATAATTGCTCGATTAGGAATCGGCCAACTAGGTTGGGATGAATGGAATAATGTTCCAAATATTGGCAAAAACCTACTAATTTTCTCCTTGATTTTCTGGATTTTATGGGACTTCAGACGAGTTATGCGAACTCGCCGTTCAGTCAAGAAGATGGCTAGATGGAATTTGGAAAGGGTCAAGAGGAATATCGATAGAGTTCTTGCTGGTCGAGATTTCCTTCGTAATATTGAGGATTTTCGCATACCTCGGCCATGGTCATCAATAGATGTTGCTCATTCAATAGATGGGGAGGAGATGGCTCTAGAAAAACCAAGCAAACTCAAGAGTTTAGGATCTATATTATTGGACAAAGGTGCTGATTTAATTGATTATAGCTTAGGATACGCTAAGTACCCTGCTGAGGGTTTAGCTGATGAGATAGAAAATAGGATTCAGGCAATACTTGACAATCATATACACGCTACTCGTGACGCAATGTTCAGTAATCTTATATTTTCTTTATTTCCTCTACTTGTTCTCAAGTTTTTACCCTCGATTGTTGGATAATTTTCTTCTCACTTGGTGAGGCTAGCATAATCCAAGCCAATCCTAACATGATTTGAACCATCCCTGTTAGAGCAATAACCTCAACTAAACTCAATAATTCGTTTTCCATTATTAGCCCCGCTGAAAGTGCCGATATTCCCATCATCACTGTTATTCCGAAGTGATCGGTTCCCGCAACTCTGCCTCGCCACTCATCGTCAGATCTCTTCTGTAGTAAAGTGGTTGAAAGCACCCAATTCAGACCACTTGCAGCATGAGAGAAGAATACCAGTATCAGAATAATTTCCTTCCAATCGGCTGGATTTTCTTGTCCAACAAAATACGCAACTGCGATGTAAAATGTTCCGCATACCCCTACAGCAATTCCAAGTAAATATGGTATCAAACGTGGGTTACTCATTAGTGATCTTCCGGCTAGTGGTCCGAATCCACTACCAAATCCTCTAGCCATGAATAGAATTCCAACCCCTGCTGCAACTTCTCCAAATCCAACTTCCATTCCGATTAGAACGAGCAAAAATACCTGAGCACCTCCTCCTGAAGCCCACAGTCCTTTGGCAAATATCACTCGACGAAGTGATGGAAGAGATAGAATATACTTCCACCCTGAAACAATTTCCCCGACTATTAACTTCGGAGTAGCCCTCTTTCTTTCTGATACATCAGGGCCACCTGTCGGTAATGTCATGATTACGAAAGCTGCCACGACAAAGGTCACTGTATCGATCCATAGAGCTGTATTAATGCCAAATTGAGAGATCGTCAAACCACCGATAGCAGAACCTATCCCTAATGCTACAGACCAACCACCTGAGGCCAGAGCATTTGCTGTCAGTAACTCTTCTTCGTTGCATATATTTGGTAGATAGGCGTATTCAGCGGGATCGAATACAGCCCTAGCAGCCACCATCACAACAGCTAGAATATACACGGAAGTCAAGCTCTCTAGTAGATTGAAAAAAAGTACAATTACGAGTACTACTAGAGAAGCAACATTCGCACCAAACATCAATCCTCTACGTGAGTATCTATCAGCAAGCATTCCTGTAAATGGAGTAACTAGTGCTAGAGAAAAGCTCCTAGATGCGAGAACACCAGCAATTGCAAGAGGAGAATTGTCACTCGCCTCTCCAGCTAAAATAAACAAGGTAATTACAGTAAACCAATCTCCTATGAATGAGATTTCATTAGCAACAAATAGTCTTCGAAAAGACCTATTTGTCTTGAGCAGCTCAAGGTAGCCCACACCCGTCATCAGACATCCGCGTGGTCAATGCACTATGATAGTCGCCCTTCGTAAGAGAAGCAATAAGATGGAACCAGTTGGACTCAATACATGGTCGAGGACAGGTTGGTCTGGATTGATCTTGAGATGACGGGTCTCGACCCTGATGAAAATACAATCATTGAGATAGCAACAATTGTCACAGAAGGAGATTTGTCGATTGTAGCAGAAGGACCAAATTTGACAATTGACGTTGGTGAGGAAGAGTTAGCAAAAATGGATGATTGGAATGTATCTCACCATACTGAGAATGGTCTTCTAGATAGAATCGCTGAAGCAGGTGTATCTATGGATAATGCAGAGCAAGCGACTCTTGATTTTCTTCGCCAACACTGTGTAGAGGGTGCTTCTCCACTTTGTGGAAATACTATTGGCCAAGACCGCCGATTTCTGAGAAGATATATGCCTGAATTACATGATTTCTTCCATTATCGCAGTGTCGATGTGACGAGTATCAAAATTCTTGCACGTAGTTGGTATCCAAAAGTAAAGAAGTGGAGGAAAAACTCAGGTCACAGAGCTCTCGACGATATTCGTGGCAGTATTGAAGAGTTAGAATATTATCGTGAACACCTTTTCTTTAGTGATGATTGAATGAGATTCTATTCGATAGCTAGCCCATCATTATTTGTGATTACCAGATTCACACCAAGACCAGATCTATGGTAACAAATTATCTCTAAACCTCTGATTAGGTGTCCGGTTCGAGCCCTACCAATGGCTCCTGTACCATCTAAGTCAGTCAGAGAACGACGAACGCCTCCTATATCTTCGAACCATGGTAGGAAACCTTCTGGAAAGAAACGAATTCCTAGAATCATATCAGTTCCGTCGGTCCACTGAGAGGCATCCGCATCTGCTTCACTAGGTAGGGCGGGTGCGTTTGGATGCGTGTGTAACCAATGTGTGAAGCGTCCTCCTCTCAAACCTCGTTCATCCGAGAAGAATTCATCCATCCATTCTTCTGGAACATGATGTACTTCGAATGAATCACCTCGATTTACTAGATGTGGTTCTCCTAGAACATACCCTTGTCCTTCAAACAAATTCACCTCTCGTTGAACTCCTGAGTATTTTTCTTCCACTTCATTGGGATTTGGATATTGATGGTTAGGGTCCATGCCGACAAGAATTTCATCAGGTAGAGATTTGAATGTCCAGTCAATAATAGTGTCAAGATTTTCGACAGGTATCAGGAGAACAGCTGCGTACGAATCCTTATTTTTCAGAGATTCAGCATTGTATTCTTTTGCGGCCTGAATCAACCAAGGATGAATCATTTTTTCCACACCTCGAGTTCAGGGAGTCGGAATTTCACAACTACTTCATCAGCTCCAGCATACATCAAATCTTGATTCGCAGACTCTGAACTGCTAATTCCAATAATATTCTCAGGCCGAGTTAATTGTCCTGATGCGACTAAATTGAGCAAGCCTTTCAGAACTTCCAAGCCTTTTATCGGTGGAATATAGTGATCGAGAAGTAGTACATCAGGTTCGAATTCTTGAATTCGCTCAAAACAATCCTTTGTATTCCAGTGCTGGTGGAATTCTACATCAGAGAAATTGACACCGGCTTCTCGAAGAAGCGACTCTATGTCATAGGAATCTTCGAAGGCAAGTACCCTCATTCTCACATCTCCTGATGTTCCCACCACGGCGGCACATCGAACCAATGTTCGTCTTCTAAACCACGTTCGATGATTGGCAAGGTGAGGTCGAATTCTCCTACAGTCAAACCCGTTGTTGAACAGGGGGAGGGAATGTAGTCTTCCCCACTTTCACTAAATTCCAGAATAATGGTACCTGAAGGAACAATTACATCCATTGGGTTGAATTCCATTAGCATTCGATAATCCGATAAGGAAGCGGTAGGCTTCGAATCATATCCGCCATCACGGTATCTTACATCCATTGTAGCGTGACCAAGTCGGAGACCGCTCTGCTCCTCTTTCATTGTCACAAAAAGTTGCCCACCATTACACAATCCTGTTGTGACATCTATGTGAAGAGTAGGTAATCCAGAAATGTGTACCGGTCCCTCTGAGACTTCTAGACTTACTGAAAATCCATTATTGATTGAGGATACCCAATTACCTCCACCACTTTCTGAAATCGTATTGAAAGTGGTATCTAGGGCAGGCCAGGTATCCTCCAGATGCCACTGTCCGTCATTTCGCTGCATCTGAACATAGGAAGCCGGCTCATCGCCCACCCCTTTCAGGTAGTATTCGAACCACGGGAAGAGTTCGACTGCCCAATCAAATCGAGTCATATTTGGATAGGCCTCTGCTCCATAACCACTAGTTGTCTCCGAATGTCTATCAGGTTGATCGGGGTAATTGTGAGCCCATTGACCGGAAATCGTGCGGACATTTATCCCTTGATTTGTTAGAAGTTGATGAGTAGGGAAGGCATGATATGGGTCAACATTCCAGTCTTGCATTCCCCAAACGATGTATACACTACCGTTGTAATTGTCTAGAACATCCTGCAAATGGTATCGCTCATCCCAGTAATCGTTCCATTCATCTCCACCAAAACCAGCACCGAACCATGTTGTGAAAGGACTTAATGGGCCGATTACATCGTCACTACACATTCTCATATCATCCTCAGTTGCGTCCGTCGTTGCTCCTTCATAGAGCACATCATAGAGCATAGCTCTAGCCTCACTAGAGCCATTTCTGTAGAACATCTGTTGTACGCCAATTGAGCCAGAAATTGGAACAATAGTTTTCAGATGAGGTGAGGGATTCTGAGCCGCTTCCCAATTTGTGGTTCCAGCATATGACTTACCCATCAATCCAACATTTCCATTTGACCATTCTTGCTCTCCCAACCAATGTACTGCGGCTTGAATTCCAATTTGCTCCCCAAGCCCCTTGACATCTTGGCAGTGGGTTGATTTTCCAGTTCCGAATGTTGATATCTGTGCCATTGCATAACCATGTGGCACAAATTGGTCTAGAACCCAGGCTCCAACTCCAGCATCAGGAACGGTGTTAGGGGTGGAGTCGTCACCTGCTATTCCTTCACCTCCAAAGTCGTAGTAAGGATGTACAGTAGCAATTACTGGAATCTCTGTTCCAGGTTCAACATCAGGCATCCACAATGCGATATGCATCAAGGCCGGTTCGGGATAACCAACATCTTGCTCACTTGCAGGAAGATCTACCTCGACAAAGTGCTCAGTAGGGCCCGTCCAAGAATAAGGTCCCTGTTCAGGCAGTTGACTACGAACGCCGGTCATGTTGAGATCCATTGTATGTCGTTCGTGGACTGGCGTGTTCCACCAATCATCATCTCCACCACTGGTTATAGATGGGCCTGCAGCGGTCCAAAGCGTTGAGATAATCAACATGGCAACGATAGCTCCAACGGCGACGAATCCTCCGATTAGATGCCTAGAATCGAGATTATCTATTCGACCGTAGACATCTAAACCACTGACTTCCAGTTGTTCGATAATCGTGGCTTCGAGGACATCATCCTCAGAATGCCCATGGTCACAGCACTCCTCGCCCATTGCTCAGCTGACACCACACTAACACATGAGACTGATGCTTCTGCGAAGCATCACGCGCGAGGGCTTAATTCTAAATCTAAGACAATATGATCCCAATGTGGCGCATAGGATTTTACTCGAACTCGCCCAGCTTCTTTCACCACGAAATCTTCTGAAATTTTAGAAATTGAAGCAATTGTTTCATCAATCCACGGATCATGATTTTTGGTTGTAGCGACTCCATGAATATGGAGCACTCCGCCACTCGTTTTTAGGCAATCTACAGCTAGGCTGAATCCTTCTTCTGCGGAAGGTAGTAATCCTAGAATTACCCTGTCGGCAATTCCCTGTAAATTAGGAGCAGTGACTTGATTATCACCTGGGTGAATTGTGCATCTATTGATCACGCCGTTATGTTCAAGATTCCACTCTAAAGACTCTATTGCATTAGGGTTCCATTCACAACTGTGAATATGCTCGACTTTGGAGTGAATTAGCATGGGTAAAGTGTAGTATCCAATGCCGCAGAATAGGTCAACAACCGTTTCTCCAGATTTTCCCACTTCTCCCATACGACGACGTTCGTTGACATTACCTGCTGAGAACATGCATTTGGTAAATTTGTAGCCAAAATCAACACCATTCTCTCGTCTAACTACCCAATCCTCATTGCCTAATAGTAACTCAACACTTGACTCTCGTCTTTCACCAATAATTTCACCAATTCTTCCAAGCCTTTGTACGGATAGTCCTCGGGCTATTGCCTTCCATAGTTCATTCCCAATATGTTCTGCCCAAAGATCACTAGAGAATGCCCCTCGTTGTAGTAGTGCAACATCTGCAAAGCGTTCCCAACGCTTCGGTAGTTCATCAAGAAGGCGCTCATCTGCACCTCTAATCTCAAGTAACCTAGCCACCTCCTCACGCACGCGGCGATGTGGATCCTCCCTGTGCATCAGTATCATTCACGACGCGTGTCGGATTCAGACTTATGGTAGGTGGCTGCACATACGCGCGACATGCGTCGCGCGGCGGTCACCTTAGTGATTCTTCTTTTGTGCCAAATTGTGGCGGCAGCTCCTCCTCCTGGAAATCCTGAAGTTTCAAATGACATTTGCTCCACATGGGAGGGTGGCAATGGAATATGTGATGATTATTCTTCCTTATT
>ERZ1046876.2516-NODE-2516-length-11035-cov-18.747086_pt1 | contig 11035 bp, 8 predicted proteins | sample MGYA00383094_ERZ1046876 | MGnify/ENA primary metagenome ERZ1046876 (study PRJEB29581, sample SAMEA5548364) | metagenome | biome: marine; feature: coastal; material: water | depth 50 m | study: Short-term variability in the microbial, nano- and picoplankton... | reverse complement strand
AAGGGTTTTCAGTAATTAAAAAATCTAACAGAAATTATCTTTTAAATTCAGCTTCAAATATATTAGGATACATAAGTGAGGTTAATGACTATGAAATTAAAGACGATAGTTATTATGAGTCAGGAGAGTTAATCGGAAGACAGGGAATTGAAAAAGCATACGAAGAGAAATTAAGAGGAATTAAAGGAGTCAGTTATTATCAAAAAGATAATTTCAACAGAATTACAGGGAAATATAAAAATGGGATTTACGATACAATTTTTAAACCTGCCAAAGACATAAACTTAACAATTGATTTGGATCTTCAAATTTATGGTGATTCACTAATGATTAATAAGTTTGGAAGTATTATAGCAATAGAGCCAGAAACAGGAGAAATATTATCTTTAGTAAATGCTCCAAATTTTGACCCAAATTTACTGATTGGAAGAAACAGATCAAAAAACTATATAAAGTTAAAGAACGATACAATTGGGAAACCACTTTTTGATAGAGGATTACAGGGGCAATATCCTCCAGGATCTACATTTAAATTAATTAACGGACTCATAGCTTTAGAAGAAAATATTATAACTTCTAATACTAAAATTTCATGTAACGAAGGGCACTACTATTCAAAAAACAGATTTATGAGATGTCATTGTGAGCCAGGAACTTCTAATGACTTAAATACAGCGATTTATAACTCCTGTAATACTTATTTTGCTACGATATATAAAAACACCCTAAACAAATATTCTAATTCTAAAGAAGGAATAAATAATTGGAAAAATCATGTTGAAAGTTTTGGTTTAGGTAATTATTTAGGATATGACCACCCTTTGGGTAGACCAGGCTTAATACCAGATTCTAAATATTATGACAAGTGGTATCCAAACAACAGATGGAGAGCTGCAACAACTATTTCAAATGGAATTGGACAAGGGGAAATTTTAACAACCCCTATTCAATTGGCAAATATAACTGCAATAATTGCGAATAGAGGATGGTATAAAACTCCGCATTTAGTAAAAAAAATAAGCAATGACTCAATTAATTCAAAATTCTTAGATAAAAAATACACATCGATAAAATTTGTTCATTATGAAAAGATAATTAATGGAATGTTTGACGTAATTGAAAAAGGAACGGCTCAAAATTCAAAAATAAAAGGAATTGAAATAGCTGGAAAAACCGGAACTGCAGAAAATTTTATAAAAATAAATGGAAAAAGATCTCAACTAACCGATCACTCTATCTTTATCGGATTCGCTCCAAAAGAAAATCCTAAAATTGCTATTGCAGTTTTTATAGAGAATGGATATTGGGGTACAAGATGGGCTGCTCCAATAGCAAGCCTTATGATGGAAAAGTATTTAAAAAAAGAGGTTAAAAGAAAATATCTTGAAAATTATATTTTGAACGGCAATCTTATGGAAGAATATTTAAAACCTTATACTAAAAATAATTTTTCAATTAATGAGTGAAGTCAATATAAAAAAAATAGACTGGCTAAGTGTTTTTATTCTTAGTGTACTTATTGCTCTTGGATTAGGAAATATCTTTTCATCATCTCAAATTTATTTATTAGATTCTGTTTTTTCTTTTAATCCATTTACAAAGCAATTATTTTTTGCAATTATTTCAGTTTTTATTTTCTTCTTCATTCAAATTCTTTCAATTAATTTTTTTATAAAATATTCAAGTATTTTATACATCCTTTCAATACTGTCTTTAATTGGACTTTTTATTTTTGGAAATGAAGTTAATGGTGCATTGGCTTGGTATCAAATAAATGGATTTAGTATTCAGCCTAGTGAATTTGCAAAACCAATAACTGCTCTTGCCTTAGCAAAATACCTAAGTGATATTAATTCAAATATTAAAACAATTAAAACTCAATTTTATTCATTTTTAATAATTTTAATTCCAATAACTTTAATTATACTTCAACCAGATCCCGGAACTATAATTATTTTCTTAAGTTTTATTTTAGTTTTTTATAAAATAGGTCTACCCTCAATTTATATGAACCTATTCGTCGGATTTATAATATTGTTTTTTGCTACAATTCTATTAACTCCAAAAAATGTTATTCTTTTTATAATTGCATCAATGTTAATTTTTCTTTTTTTTAATAAGAAAAATAAAAAAGTTGTAAAAAAAATATTTATTTATGGCCTAATTTTTTCTGTATTTGTGTTTTCTGTAGACTTTATATTTAATAATATTTTTGAAGAACGCCACAGAAACAGATTTAATATTGTAATGGGGATAAAACAAGATAATCAAGGAACTGGATATAATACAAATCAATCAAGAATAGCATTTGCTTCAGGCGGGTTAACCGGTGAAGGATTTTTAAAAGGGTCTCAAACTCGAGGAAATTTTGTTCCCGAGCAACACACCGATTACATATTTTCTACTGTTGGTGAAGAATGGGGATTTTTAGGAGCTTCATTTATAATTCTTCTGTATACTTTTTTGATGCTAAGAATTGCTAAAAGAGCAGAACTTCAAAGAAGTTTATTCAGTAAAATCTATTCTTACTCAGCTGTAACCATTATTTTTTCACATTTTTTTATAAACATAGGCATGGTAATAGGTTTGGTCCCTACAATTGGAATTCCACTACCGTTTTTAAGCTATGGAGGGTCAAGTTTAATGGCTTTTGTTTTATTATTCTCTATATATATAAAACTAGACTCAGAAAGAACTAGTAAATGGTAATTATTTAGATTTAAAATATTCTTCTAAATTATTTCCTAAAAACATAAAACTAGTAACCAATAACATTATGGCAATACCTGGAATTACTGCTAGATAAGCCTTTCCTAAAATAATATATTGGTAATTATCTTTAATCATCGATCCCCAGCTAGGAATAGGCGGTTGAGTTCCTATGCCTAAAAAACTTAATCCACTTTCTATTAAGATAGCTGAAGCGAAATTTGCAGCAGAAATAATTAAAATAGGACCTATAATATTTGGAATTAAATGCTTAAAAAAAACTCTTGAGTCAGAAAACCCTAATACTTTGGTTGCAACAATATAATCTTTGTTTTTTTCCGAAATAACTTGACCTCGAACAACTCTAGCGACTTCAACCCACATTGTTAAACCAACAGCTACATATACCTGCCAAAACCCTTTACCAAGAGCTAGAGAAAATGCAATAACCAATAAAAGAGTAGGAATAGACCAAAAAATATTAATAACCATCATTAATATTTTATCTGTTAAGCCTCCATAGTATCCACTGGTAAGTCCTATGAATAATCCTATTAACAAAGAAATCAAGACTGCAATTATACCAATGGACATAGATACTCTGGTTCCTAACATGACTCTGCCAAAAACATCTCTTCCATAATTATCAGTACCAAAAATATAATTTCTTTTAATTAAGAATTGTTCTACAATTTGGTTTGAAGTTAAATTTGAAGGAAAGTCAGTAAAAGGAATAGATTTTATAATTTCGTCATTTGACAGATCAGAATATTTTATACTATTTTTTGACAATTGAAAATTAGAAATTAAAATTTCAGTATCAGGATATTTATTGCCGCTAAACAACTTACTCAAAAAAGATTGTTGATTATTACTATTATTTGGGACTATAATAAAAGTTGCTTTAAAACCAGGGCCTTTAGAATTGATTGGCAAATGCATCTGATTTGAAAACCTAGAACTATCAGGAATAAAAACGTATGAAAATAAAGATACAAGAAGGCAAAACAATACAAAACAAGAACTTAAAATAATACCTATATTATTTAGAGATACTGTGTTTTTAAAAAGTTTCATTAACCAACTTTAGCTAAAATATTATTATTATTTTCTATTTTCTTTGTTTTTAAATTTAATAACACATTAATACTTTCGTTTATATAGATATCAGATTTTAATCTATTGTGCCATCTCTTTCGGTTTTCTTTATATTCTTCAGAGTCTTTAATTTTGGATGATTGATCACTTAAAAGATTAAAATTCAAATTATTATTATAATCTTTTATTCTATCAAATTTCTTAAGTTTTAATTTATTATTATTCTGTTCATTTTTAAAAGTATTATAATTTAAAGAATAACTTTTATTTTTTCTTCTTTCGGAAAACCACTTAGCATTTTGATCAATAAGACTAAATAACTCATTTTTAGATATCCTTAATTTAGAATCATTTATTACACTTTCTAAATTATAATATCCATCCCATTTTCTAAATTGTGCTCTATCTATTTGATCCCACTTTAGAGGATTTTTTTCATCTGCCTCACCTATTTCAATATGTGAATAAGTGTTAGGTGTTACAATGTCACTTTCAACTCCTTTAAGTTGAACAGAACCTCCATTAATTCTGTAAAATTTTTCAGTTGTTATCTTTAATGCACCTAAATCAAAGTCACTGTTTGACAAAAATCTGTTTAAATCTAATACGTTTTGTACTGTTCCTTTTCCAAAGGTATTGTCACTTCCTACAACCACAGCTCTTTCATAATCCTGTAAAGCGGCAGCCATAATTTCTGAAGCAGAAGCAGACATTTGATTTACTAAAATAACTAATGGTCCGTCCCAGAAAACAGAAGGATCTTTATCATACAAAACTTTTTTTCTGTTTCCGATAGATTTAACTTGTACAATTGGACCAGTTTCAATAAATAACCCAGTCATATCAACAACCGTTTGTAGCGCTCCTCCTCCGTTATTTCTTAAATCTAAAACAAGACCTTCAATGCCTTCTTTTTTCAAGTTTATAATTTCTTTTTTTACATCAGAAGCGCAGTTTATTTCTTTATAGTCGTTAAAATCAACATAAAACTTAGGTAAAGTTATTAGGCCATAAGTTTTGTTATCTTTTCTAATTAGTGTAGATTTTGCATAACTCTCTTCTAAAATAACTTCATCTCTTGTAATTGGAAAAGTTTTAATTTCATTATCAGCTTTACGTCGAACGGTTAATTCAACTATAGTCCCTTTTGGACCTTTAATTAATTTAATTGCATCGTCAATTCTCATTCCAATAACATTGACAGCCTCTTTTCCAGGTTCACCAACTTTAATTATCTCATCACCTGCTTCTATCTTTTTGTCTTTCCAAAGTGGACCTCCTAAAATAATTTGAACAATTTCAATTCCACCGTCACGTTTTTGTAATCTAGCGCCAATTCCATCAAACCTTCCAGAAATATTAACATCAAAACGATCTTTATCTTCAGGCTTAAAATAAACTGTGTGGGGATCATATTGGGTAACAAATGAATTAACATAATTTGAGAACCAATCTTTTCTCTCCAAGTCATTCATTAAATCAAAAATATCAGTAATATTATCATTCACAATTTCTAAAGATTCTTTTAAGAGATCAGAATTAGATTTTTTTACATAATCGTTATTGGATTCTATCAATTTTTTTTGATCTAAAATTTTTATATCATATAAATCTAGCATTGAAAATTTTAATTGTTTTCTCCATCTTTCTTTTCTTTCTTTATCATTTTTAGGAAATGATAAATTTTCAAAATCTACATTTATCTTTTCATCACTATCAAATTCAAATGTTTTCTTAAACAAAGAAGGTAAAAACAATTCTACCTCATTTATTCTTTGAACAAGTCTGTTGTGGGTTAAATTGAAAAAAGTCAAATCATAACTAAGCCATTGATCATCAATTAATTTTTCATACTTTTTGAATTCTTTAAAATCTGAATTCAAAAAATATTTTTTTTGAGGATCTATCATTTCTAAATAACTATTAAATACTTTGAGTGATAACTGATCATTAATTTCTTGAGACTGATAATGGCCTTTCTCTAAAACATATTTAAGAAGTTCTATTAATAGCTTGTCCTTGTTTGGATCGTCAAACTTAACCTCATGATATTTCCAACTTATAAAAATAAAAGTTAATGATACAAAAAGTGTGATAAATATTTTTTTCATATTGACTTTAATATACTCAAGATTATTTCAAAAATCATGCTATTAATCGATTTAATTAAATTTACTATTAAAACTAAGTTAAACAGAAATGATAAGAAACAAAAAAACCTTTACTATGTAAAGGTTTTTTTTGTGCGGGTGAAGGGACTCGAACCCCCAAGCCGTTAAGCACTAGATCCTAAGTCTAGCGTGTCTACCAATTTCACCACACCCGCAAGGCAGGCAAATATAAGCAAGATTGTATAAAATATCACTATGAAATTTACTATGTTAAAAAACTAGATTTAATTACATTTACACAAAATATTTAAAGTGAAAAATTTCAAAAACTATATCGAAAAAAATAAAAATCGTTTTATAAACGAATTGTTTGAATTATTAAGAATTCCATCAGTAAGTGCAAAATCTGAACATGATTCAGATGTAAGATCAGCTGCGGAATTAATTAAAAAACATTTTATAAAACTAAATTTAGATAATTGTGAAATTTGTGAAACTGACGGACACCCAATTGTCTACGGAGAAAAATTAATCAATACTAAGCTTCCAACTATATTAGTTTATGGTCATTATGATGTTCAACCTGTAGACCCTATAGATCTTTGGGATCAAGATCCATTCAATCCTTATATCAAGAAAACAGAAATACACCCAGAAGGTGCAATTTTTGCAAGAGGAGCATGTGATGATAAAGGTCAAATGTTTATGCACTTAAAAGCTTTAGAGGTAATGATTGAAAATGGTGACTTACCTTGTAATGTTAAGTTTATGATTGAAGGTGAGGAAGAAGTTGGAAGTGATAATCTTGAATTATTTGTAAAACAAAATAAAGAAAAATTATCTAATGATATAATATTAGTTTCAGACACAGGAATGATTAGTAAAACAATTCCCTCAATAACAACAGGGCTAAGAGGATTATCTTACATGGAGGTTGAGTTAACAGGTCCTAATAGAGATTTACATTCTGGTCATTACGGTGGAACTGTTGCTAATCCAATAAATGTTTTATCTAAAATTATTAATGAGCTTCACGATTCAAATAATAAAATTACTATACCAGGTTTTTATGATAATGTGATTAAAGTTTCTGATGATGATAGAAAAAAAATGAATTCAGCTCCCTTTAACATTGATGAATTCAAAAATTCAATTGGTCTTAAAAAAGAGCATGGAGAGGAAGGTTATACTACAATTGAAAGACAATCAATCAGACCAGCTTTAGATGTAAATGGAATATGGGGGGGTTACACAGAGGAAGGTGCTAAAACCGTTTTACCAAGTAAAGCTTTTGCTAAAATTTCAATGAGATTAGTTCCAGGACAAAATTGGAAAAGAATTAATGATTTGTTTACAAAGCATATTATGGATATAGCTCCTGATACAGTTAGTGTAAAAGTTACTGAGCATCATGGAGGACAACCTTATGTCGCTCCAACAGATACAATTGGTTTTGAAGCTGCTAGTAAAGCTTATGAAGATGTCTTTAACAAAAAGCCAATTGCTACAAGAGATGGGGGGAGTATTCCAATAATAGCACTTTTTGAACAAGAGTTAAATAGCAAAACTATTTTAATGGGATTTGGATTAGATAGTGATGCGATTCATTCGCCAAATGAACACTACGGAGTTTCAAATTTTTTAAATGGAATTGAGACTATCTCTAAATTCTATTATTATTTTACAAACTTATCTAAGGATTAATTAAAAATAATTCAGATGCAATTCCGTCTGCAAGAAATTTACCTTTAATTGTTGTTGTAAAAACATCATTCTTTATTACAACAAGAGATGTGTCCACATATTTTAAAATTCTAGTTTCAAAATTATTTTTATAATAAGGACCAAAGTTCTTTTCCAAATATTTAAGTGATATTCCCCACTGAGTTCTTAAGCCAGTCATTACATATTCATTATACTTATCAATAATTGAAAGTTTTTCTCTTGCTGAAAACATTTTATTTTTACTTATATCTTTAATATATAATGAGTTATTTGACACATTCCAACTTCGATAGGATCCGTCAAAACTATGAGCTGAAGGTCCTATTCCAATATATTTTTTTCGTAGCCAATAAGCAGAATTATTTCTTGAAAAATATCCGTTTTTTGCAAAGCTTGATAATTCATAATTTACGTATTCATGCTTTGACATTTTATTACACATAAATTTGTGTTGCTCAAATACCAAGTCTTCATTTAATGGTTTAATAATATTTTTTTTTACAAATGATTCCAAAGCAGTTTTGGGCTCAACAGTCAGAGCGTATGCAGACATATGATTAAGATTCCAATTTGTAACATAATTTAAATTTGATTCCCATGTTTTTAAATTACTATTAGGCATACCAAAAATTAAATCAATAGAAATATTATCATAATACTTTAATGCGTTATCAATGCAATTTTTGGCATCATCGGAACTATGGGATCTGTTCATAAGTATTAGCTCATCATCATTAAATGATTGAACGCCTATACTTAATCTATTTATATAACTCTGAGACAATTCTATAAGTTTAGTGTTAGATAAATCATCAGGATTCGCTTCTAAAGTTATTTCAGGATTTTCAGATATTTTAAATTTTTCGAAAATTGAATTAATTATTTTATTTATTTCTTTTGTATCAAAGAAAGATGGAGTTCCTCCTCCAAAATAAATAGTTTGAATCAAATCATTATTCCCAACAGATTTAATTTCAATTTCTTTTAACATTGCACTAATTACACTTTCCTTATTTTTTAAAGAAGTTGAAAAATGATAGTTACAATAATGGCAGGCTTGTTTACAATAAGGTATATGTATATATATTCCTGACACAAAAAATTATTTTAGATTAAAGTACAGTTTGTATAAAATCATTACTTCTTAATTCTTTTTTCATTTTGTTTTATAAACGCACTCCAACCTGAATAATTTTTTTCAGAACTTAATTTATTATTTTGATTATAGAAGTGACATACTGCAGCAGCTAAACCATCAGTAGAATCTAAATTTTTTGGTAACTTTTTGATTCCAAGTAAACTTTGAAGCATTTTAGCAACCTGTTCTTTAGATGCATTTCCACTACCTGTAATAGACATCTTGATTTTTTTAGGTGAATACTCAGTTATTGGTATTTCTTTTGAAAGGCCTGCAGCCATTGCAACGCCTTGTGCCCTTCCCAACTTAAGCATAGATTGAACATTTTTACCAAAAAAAGGAGCTTCAATTGCTATTTCGTCTGGATGGTACTTCTCAATCAAATCTATAGTTCTTTCAAAAATATGTTTTAATCTCAAATAATGATCATCAAGTTTATTTAAAACAAGTTCATTCAGCAAAAGAAAACTCATTTTATTACCAACTACTTTTATTAATCCAAACCCCATAATTGTTGTGCCTGGATCAATTCCTAAAATTATTTTTTCCCTTTGAACTTTCAAATTATGTTAGTTTGATTTTAATATTAAAGGTAACTGAAATTTAGTGCTTACAGGAATACCAAAATTAGTTTTAGTAGCTGGATATAAAGAAGGAATATTATTTAATGAATTTTTTATTATTAATTCTATATTGGGTATTTCATTTATAATACTTTTTTTATTGTCAATTCTTAATAATGAAAGTTTACCTTTTTGGTCAACTAACAAAGAAAGAACTACGGTATCATTAAGTTTTTTTGAAACTAACATGTCTTCTAAATTAATATTAGAGTAAATCAAGCTAATAAGTTTAGAATTAAAACAGTTTGTTCTATCAATTTCAATTTCATATTCATCACAATTTTCTATAGATGGATGTTCATCATTATTTGTCCACTTAACCTCAGGAGCTTTGTAAGTTGAATTAGTAGGATTATAATTACAACTCATAATTAAAAAAAATAAAAATAAAACTTGTTTTAATTTCACGTTTGATTTATTTATTCTAAAATTAAGTATAATTTTAAATAAATAATCTATTTAAAAAATTTATGGATATTTTTCTTTTAATATTGGGGTTAATTCTATGCTTAGCTGGTTTAGTAGGAAGCTTTACCCCAATAATTCCTGGTCCATTATCAAGCTGGCTAGGTATTCTAATAATTCATTTTACATCATATATACCTTTTAGTAATAAGTTATTAATAACTACTTTTCTAATAGCTTTTATTGTTTTTTTATTGGATATTTTTATTCCAATAATTGGATTAAAAAAACTCGGGGGTTCTAAAAACGGATTAATAGGAGCTACAATTGGATTAATTATAGGTCTTTTTATAGGCGGTCCAATCGGATTAATTCTTGGTGCATTTTTTGGTGCTTTAAGCGGAGAACTTATAGATAAAACTAACTTTAAAATGGCTTTAAAGCCTGCGTTAGGAACATTTATTGGACTTGCTGTAGGAACAGCTTTAAAATTTATTATTTCAACTGTTTTCCTGGGTATATACTTTTATAAAGTTTATACGATAATTTAGCTTAATAATAAACTGATCTATTATCTGTGACCTCTGCATTTTCTTTTAAAGATTCGTAAACTCTAGCGAAAGATGAAGTTCTATTTGAATTTAATAATTGATTTTTATAAGAAATAATGAAATTTGAATCAATTGGATCAGTACTTGTGTTTGTGTCTTTTCTTTTAATAACTTTTAATTTATATACTCCATTTTCTCCAATAATAAAATCTGAGGATTCATTTAAGCTTGTACCAAAAGAAGCTCCTATAACCAGTGGTTCAAGACCTGAGCCAGTGATAGTAGCATTTTTTTGATTTAAAGCTAATGCCTTTTTAACTTCGATTCCGTTAATTTCAGCAATTTCCTCGACACTTAAAGAATTATCGTTTTTACTTATTATAAAATCTGCTTTTTTAGTTTTTAAAATCATAGGAAGTACTTTATAAGAAACATCCTGTACATCAGAAAGACCCTCTTCAACCATATTTATAACTTGTGCTATTAAATACCCGCCTTTTGGTAAATCAAATCTTTTAAAATCTGATAAATTAGTTGATTCAGAAAATAACCATTGAACAATTCTTCTTTGGTCTTTTAAACCTGGGAAATCATTATCTAATATTTGAATTCCGTTTACTGATTTAATAGTATAATTTTCTTTATTAGATAAAGCGTTTAAATCACCTTCTTTGG
>ERZ1046876.2510-NODE-2510-length-11059-cov-5.501727_pt1 | contig 11059 bp, 12 predicted proteins | sample MGYA00383094_ERZ1046876 | MGnify/ENA primary metagenome ERZ1046876 (study PRJEB29581, sample SAMEA5548364) | metagenome | biome: marine; feature: coastal; material: water | depth 50 m | study: Short-term variability in the microbial, nano- and picoplankton... | reverse complement strand
GATACTAATTTTGCAAGAAATGTTGAAAGATTCAATGGATTAAGGCTTAAAAAAAATTCGAAAATTTTAGATATTGGATGTGGATTTGGCTTGTTTTCCCATATTGCAACGTTTAATGGTCATAAGGTAGATTCAATAGATATGCCTAATGCTAGCCCTATATTAAAAGAGGCAACAAAATTATTAAAAGTAAAAAAGCATGAGTTTATGGTCAAAAAAAATACACCTTTATTAAAGTTTAAAAATAAATTTGATGTTGTTACTGCTTTTCAGATTTTCTTTAACGGCCACACAACTGATAAACTTTGGGATGTAGCTGAGTGGAAATATTTTCTTATGGATCTGTATGATAATGTCTTAAATGATGCTGGATTTGTTACTTTAGTCTTTAACGCTGAGCATAAAAATTTAAAACCAATATTAATTGATGGAGAGCAAGTATTTTTAGGTAAAAAATCTTTGGAAGAATTTTTTAAACCATTTTTTATTATGCTGCCAAGTATGGCAAGATTAGATAATAAAATGATTGCTCTTTTAACAAAAAAGAATATTAAGGATGCTTGTCAATCCAATATATTCATTAAGCGTAGTTTTTCTATAAAATCTGAATAATTCATGAAAAATAAATTCTATATTGACTATCCTCAAGAAAAGATTGAACAGGGGGTTAATATTTATAGATGTTCTATTTGTAAAATAAATTCATTAGAAATCAATGGTTTATTAGAAAAACATGATATTAATTGTAGGTATAGAACTGAGCATGAGAAGAAGCTAATTGATTCAGAATAGACAAGATTGTGTTGAAGCTATCGACCTAGCGCTTGAGGGTGAATGGGATAAGGCGCATTCGATTGTTCAAGAAATTGAGACTGATTATGCGCAATGGATACATGCGGTTTTACATAAAATTGAGGGTGATATCCATAATAGTCGCTATTGGTATAATCGTTCAGGTTTAAAATCATACGAGAGTTATAAGGATCCTGATTATGAACTTTCGGTAATTAAGGACGCTTTATTAGCTTAACCCTTCCAATAAAGGTCCATGTACTCATTAACTGGAGTCACTTTGAGAATGTCTTGATCCAGGCTTTTTTCTAATATTTTTGTCGCCTGTTTAGATTCGAATTGACGAGCTAGATTTATTTTAAACTTCTTAATTAGCTTTGGTATACCTTCACCACGTCGTCTTTTGTGGCCTACTGGGTATTCGACTTCAGCCTGTATTGATTTGCTACCGTCCTGATAAAAAATTTGTATAGCATTTGCAATAGATCTCTTATTAGGATCTAGATAGTCTGCTGTGTATTCAGGATTTTCATGACAACTCATTTTACTTCTTAGTAGGTCAATCCTAGGATCCTTTGCTACTTCATCTTCGTAGTCTTGGGCTGTTAAGTTTCCTTTGAGCAAACCAATAGCAACCATATACTGAATACAATGATCGCGGTCAGCCGGATTATTTAATGGGCCAGTTTTATCTATGATACGAATTGCCGACTCATGCGTTGAAATATAAATTCGATCTATTGCGTTTATCTTTTCAACACTATCAAAATTTGTAGCTTCGCTTTTATGAAGTATCAGCGCACATTCAACGGCAGTTTGGGCATGAAATTCTGCAGGAAAAGAGATTTTAAACAGTATATTTTCCATAACATAACTACCAAAATCTTGATTAAATTTAAAGGGCTTACCGTCGAATAATACGTCATAAAATCCCCATAATTTTGCAGTTAGTGCTGTTGGGTAACCCATCTCCCCCTTCATTGTCATCATTGCAAGCCTTACGCCACGACTAGTTGCATCACCAGCTGCCCATGACTTTCTAGATCCTGTATTGGGTGCATGCCGGTAAGTTCTTAAACTCTGTCCATCTACCCATGCATTAGACAATGCATCGATTATTTGTTCTTTTGATGCGCCTAAGATTTTCGCAATTACAGCTGTAGTCGCTATTTTTACCAAGACAACATGATCAAGCCCAACACGGTTGAAGCTATTTTCTAATGCAATGACACCTTGAATCTCATGAGCCTTTATCATTGCCTCGAGTACTTCTTTCATGAGAATAGGGCTTTCATTATTAGCTGCTCTTGTTCTTGAAATCCAATCTGCTACAGCGAGAATTCCACCTAGATTATCTGATGGGTGTCCCCATTCTGCTGCCAACCAAGTGTCGTTAAAGTCAAGCCAGCGTATCATAGCTCCAATATTAAATGCCCCATTAACCGGGTCAAGCTGAAAGCTTGTACCAGGTATCTTTGTTCCATTGGGGACTGAAGATCCAGGAACAATAGGACCTAAAAGCTTAACGCAGGCAGGATAACTTAGAGCTTCTAGGCCACAACCCAGAGTATCAATAAGACAGTTTTTTGCAGTCTCAAAAGCTTCTTGACTCTTAATTTCATAATCAAAAACATAGTTCGCAATATCTACGAGAACCTTATCTGGTTTTTGATTGTTTGATTTCATTTTAGTTTGCAATTCATTCCTTTCGTTTTTTTATCTTTCTTGTATCGAGGGTACGGAGCGATTTTCGGGACCGTTGTATTCAGCATTAGGTCTGATAATCTTATTATCAATTCTTTGTTCAATGGTATGCGCTACCCACCCTGTGGTTCTTGATATAACGAAAATAGGTGTAAAAATTGAAGTGGGGATTCCCATTAGGTGATAACAAGAGGCGCTATACCAATCTAGATTTGGGAACATTTTTTTCTCATCCCACATGACTTTTTCAATACGATCTGATATTTCAAAAAGGTTCATATTCCCGGAATCTTCAGATAAATTTTTCGATACTTCTTTTATGCATTCATTTCTTGGGTCAGAAATTGTATAGACAGGATGACCAAACCCAATAATTATTTCTTTCTTAGCCATACGCATTCTTATATCAGTCTCGGCCTCATCAGGAGTTTTGTAACGACTAATAATTTCCATTGCTTCTTCATTAGCGCCTCCATGTTTTGGTCCTCTTAGGGCACCAATGGCCCCAGTAATAGATGAATAAAGATCTGATAATGTTCCTGTAATTACTCTTGCCGCAAATGTTGATGCATTAAATTCATGTTCAGCGTAGAGGATTAATGAAATATTCATAGATCTCTCATGTAAGGGAGAAGGAGATTTACCATGAAGAAGGTATAAGAAATGTCCTGAAATTGATTCCTCGTTTGTTTCCAGCTCTATACGAACTCCTTCGTGGGTAAATTTATACCAATAAAGCAAGATTGAGCTAAAGCATGAGATAAGTCGATCTGCTATCTCCTTAGTTTTCTCAATATTTTGATCATTACCCTCCGGCTCTAACACTCCTAACATAGAACAACCCGTTCGCATTACATCCATAGGATGAGTTTCTTTTGGAATCTGTTCTAAAATAATCTTGAGTTGATTCGGTAAGTTTCTCAGTTTTTTTAATTTATTTTTATAACCACTCAGTTGCTCAACGTTTGGAAGTTCACCATGAATTAATAAAAAAGCAACCTCTTCAAATGAGCACTTTTGAGCTAACTCAAGTATGTTATAGCCACGATAATAAAGATCATTCCCTGAATGACCTACTGTACAAACAGCAGTGGTGCCGGCATTAACTCCAGCTAATGCGACTCCTTTTTTTACTTTTTTAGGTTCAGTTGACATTTACCTTACCCCCTTAGTCCTTTTCTTTTTTTAAAAGTTGGTCGAGTTTTTGTTCGTATTCGTGATAATCAAGATATTCGTATAATTCGTCTCTTGTCTGCATTTGGTCAATCATATTTTTTTGAGTACCTTCATTTCTAAGACCTTTATATATATTGAGAGCTGCTTTATTCATCGCCCTAAAAGCACTTAATGGGTATAGTGCGATAGATATCCCAACAGACTCTAATTCTTCTAATGTGAATAGGGGAGTTGCCCCAAATTCAGTTATATTTGCTAGAACAGGAACTTCAACAGACTGAGTAAATTTTTTATAGGTTTCTAAATCATTTATTGCTTCTGGAAAAATCATATCTGCGCCTGCTTCAACACATGCGCAAGCCCTGTCAATTGCTGACTGCAAACCCTCAACAGCCAAAGCATCTGTTCTGGCCATGATGGCAAAATTTGCATCGTGCTTCGCATCTACTGCAATTTTAATACGATCTACCATCTCATCTTGACTGACGATTGACTTATTTGGACGATGCCCACATCTTTTTGCTTGAATTTGATCTTCTATGTGAATTGCCGCAGCACCTGATTTTTCAACACTCCGGATAGTTCTTGCAATATTAAAAGCCCCACCAAATCCTGTATCTATGTCAACAAGAAGAGGTAATGACGATACATCTGTAATTCTTCTTATATCGATTAAAATATCTTCTAGGGTAGAAATACCCAGATCAGGAACACCTAAAGAGCCCGCGGAGACGCCTCCACCTGATAGATAAATTGCCTTATAACCTGACTTTTCAGCAAGTCTGGCATGATAGGCATTAATTGTACCAATAACTTGAAGCGGTTTTTCTTCTTTAATAGCCTCCCTAAAAAGAAGGCCTGGGGAAGTAATTTTTTCCATATTCATCTCAATAAAAAAAAGCTTCAACAGTTTCAGCTGGAAGTTTCATCCCTGATAACTTTGCAGTCTGAAGCATTTCCCAAAAATATCGATATGTAGCTCTATCATGAAGTTCACCATTATATTGTATTGGCCCCCAATTTACTTTTTGAGCCTCTAGTAAGATTTTTGCTCCATCAATAACCTCGCTATAATCAGGCTTCATCCCATCAACAATTGCTTTAATTTGGGTTGGATAGATACTCCACATTCTCAAAAAACCAAACTCTTCACGGGCACGTTTTGCGTCATTATGTGTTACTTCAGCATTTTTTAAATCTAGCGTTACGTTATGTGCAGGGATAACGCCGTTACCGATAGCAGCAGCAACCATTTCAGATTTTGCTCTCGATAAAAGCTTATGATCAAATTGACCTGGACTTCTCATTGCACTGGCAGGAATCGCGCCATGGTGCCCACTTACAAAATCCATTAGACCAAAGTCCAGCACTTGAACCCAATCAATCTTTGCAATTTCATAAACATCCTTAAGCCCACCATGTGTTTCAATAAGAACGTGAATAGGTATCTCCCTAGATATTTCAAGTTTTTTAGATTTGCTTTTAATGTAGGAAGTCATTTCATCAACCTGGGAGATAGAGGTTGATTTTGGGATTGTGATGTAGGAGACAATGTTTCCAATACCCTCCAAAATAATATCAACATCCTGTTTCCATGAAGGGTGTGTGAAATCATGGATTCTTACTCCAGCCATTTTATGTTTATTGAGTTCAGAATTGAGAACTTTCACGATCATTTCAGCATGTTCTTTCTCTTGCCCAGCTGCAGCGCCATCTTCACAATCACAAGTAATATCAAAAATAGGACCTAATTCATCTTGAAAAGAAAGTGCTTTTGTTATTAATTTCTCACTACCTGCAAAATGTTCACAACAAGGTATTGCAGGAAATGGTTTCTCCCCATGAAAAAGCGCTTCGTTTGGATGAATTAATTTCATGTTATTTTCCTCTTGGCAAAACAATGCTGTAATCAAGATCTAGAACAACATTCTTATTATAAATTTTATTTTCTGAACTCTTTTGATAGATAGATTCAAGCGAGATTGATTTTTGGTTTTTAATACCAATAAGTTTTAGTTTTAGAATTCCAATGTTTGGGTGTTTTGGTAACTCATCTTTTGAAACAATAATTGTTCTGGCATACAAAGTATCATCCGCTAAAACAGGGTTTGAATGAGTTCCTGCATGGATGGCAGTTATAAAGAGGTTGTTTTCTAGACCCTCATGAGTAATAGAGCGGCACAATGACATCACATGACCACCATAGACTAGTCTTTTTTTAAATGGCGAAGTTTTCATCTGATGAGCATTAAAATGAAGTTTTGCATCATTTTGATAAAGATGAGTAGCTAATGTATGTGACGCCTCGTCAATGGTAAGTCCGCGGCTATGATTAATTACATCATTAACATGATAATCTTCCCAAATTTTTGATGAACCGGTGATTCTTTGATTAAAGTTATTTAGTTTTAAAAACTTGGGAATATGCATTTTTTTAACCGTAACCTCTGAATCAATGTTTTTAGGGATCATTTCTTTAATTTTTGTACTTTTTTCTCTTTTTGGAATCATCACCCAACGTTTCCAGCTTAGTACTTTTTCATTCTCTTGGTTGAAGCTTGATGAATGAATATAAACAATCCCATTAGTTTTATTTGAGTTTTCTTTGACTCCAATAATTTCAGATTGACTCGAGATAGTGTCACCTATAAAAACAGGTGTATGAAATATAACTTCTGCGTAACCTAAGTTAGCCACAGCATTAAGTGAAATATCTTGAACAGTTCTTCCAAAAGCGATATTAAATAAAAGCATGTCATCAACTGGTGTCGATTTGAAGCCAAGAGAATTTGCGAAGCTTTTAGCGCAAAATAAGGGATACCTAGTGCCCGTCAGACCAAGAAAAACTGAAGCATCTCCTTCAGTTATAGTTCTAGGTATTGCATGATGAATCATGTCGCCACAACTAAAATCCTCTAAAAAATTTCCACCAATTTTAGTCATTATTACGATCCTCTATCATTTCATGAAGTTCGAGGAGTCGCTTGGCAGCATTCACATGATGATGCTCAACTAATCTATCATTTACTACTACTGTTCCTCTTCCCGAAGCGTTTGCTTCAGCGAGCGATGTAATGATTTCACGTGCATTATCTACCTCGCTTAACTTAGGCGAGTAGGCATCGTTAGCATAGGGTAATTGGTCAGGATGAACTAAGGATTTCCCATCAAAACCCATATCTCTTCCTATTCTACAAGCATATTCGAAAGCGTCTGTAGCCTTTAGATTGCTATGAATACCATCAATAACAGCAAGTCCATAAGCTCGGGCAGCGAGTATAACTCTTGAAAGACTATGTAGGACTGCTATACGTGTTTGAGTTGTTCTAGCGTGGAGTTGAGAAATTAAATCTGATGTAGCAAGGATAAGACAGGCTATCCTTGGTGATGAGGCCGCAATTTCTTCAGCATGTAAAACTCCTCTTGGACTTTCAATCATCAACATAATAGGTATTTGTTCCCCCCCAGCATTATCTAATTCATTAATAGCATTTAAAACATCTTCTTTTGATTCAATGTTAGGAAATAGAACTGCGTCTGGCTCAGATTGGGCGATTGATTTAATATCATCAATACCCCATGGTGAGTTAAAATCATTCACTCGAACAACAACCTCTCGTTTGCCATACTTTTTTTGTTTTAAAAAATCAATTACATTAATCCTCGATTCCTCTTTAGCATCAATAAGAATAGGATCACCTAAATCGAGGATGACCGAATCAACTTTTAAACTTTTTGCTTTCTCTAGGTAGCGTCTATTGCAACCAGGCACATAAAGCATTGATCTTCTTGGGCGAAAATATTTTGACATAAAATTTTAATGTTATTTATATAATTGGAATGATTTTAGGCACATGTGAAATATATGTCAATAAAATTTTAAAGTCTTATATAAGACTTAAAGTATTATTAGATGATTTAAATAAAAAATATTGTTTAAAAACAATATTTTAATAAATTAATTAGCTATTAAAATTTTTTAAAAAAATAGGTTGATTATTTCATAACTCTTATATAAGATATATAAGAATTTTTAAAATTGTAGGAATAAAATATGCAACCATTGTACGAGCAAGTAAAAAAGAAAATCACGGAGAGCTTGGTCCAAGGTGAATGGAATCCCGGAGAAGTGATACCTAGTGAAATAGAGTTAGCAAATGTCTATGATGTTAGTCAGGGCACAGTAAGGAAAGCAATTGATGAATTAAGTGCTGAAAGTGTACTTATTCGAAGGCAGGGGAAGGGGACGTATGTGGCCACCCATACCGAGGAAAATATTCAGCTTCGCTTTTTGAAGTTGACATCTAACTTTGGGTTAAAGGAAAAACTAGATAATCAATTGGTTTCATTTTCTAAGGAAAAAGCAACAAATAAACTTGCAAAAATATTAAATATTAATTCATCATCAACCATCATATCGATGAAACGGGTGTTAACTTTTAACGAAAAACCGTTAATTTTAGACGTAATAAAAATACCTGCCCAATATTTTAGAGGTTTAACTGCAGAAATGGTTGTTGAGAGGAAAGGATCCATGTATCGAATGTATGAAACGGATTTTGGTATACGAATGTTACGTGCTGATGAAAAAATTAAAGCTATTTCTGCAAACTTTGAGTCTGCATCACTCTTAAATATTAAAGAAAATTCTCCACTTCTTAGCGTTGAGCGTCTGTCTTACACATATGACAATAAACCTCTTGAATGGCGACTTGGACTTTGTATAACAGATAATCACTATTACCGATCAGAACTTGACTAGGAAAAAACTAATGAATTCAAATAAAAAAAAAGCTCTTGACTACCATGAATTTCCCATACCAGGTAAATTAAGTGTTGAGCCTTCAAAAGCTTGTGAGACTGCCGAAGAGTTGTCACTAGCTTATACGCCAGGTGTTGCTGTACCAGTTAAAGAAATAGCAAAAGATTCAAAAAATGCTTATAGATACACAAATAAAGGCAATTTGGTTGCTGTTATTACAAATGGAACAGCAGTGCTTGGTTTAGGGGATGTTGGTGCGTTAGCAGGTAAGCCTGTCATGGAAGGAAAGGGTGTGTTATTTAAAAGATTTGCAAATATTGATGTATTTGATATAGAGGTTAATTGTAAGGACCCAGATGAATTTATAAAAACAGTCGAAAATATAGCGCCCACCTTCGGAGGTATAAATCTAGAAGATATTGCAGCTCCTAATTGTTTTTATATTGAAAATGAGCTTAAGAAAAGACTAAATATCCCTGTTTTTCATGATGATCAACATGGAACTGCAGTCATCGTTGCAGCAGGTTTAGTAAATGCCCTTGAAATCCAAAAAAAAACAATTGAAGAAGTTAAGATTGTCTTTTTAGGTGCTGGTGCTGCTGGATGTTCGTGCGCCAGGCTGCTTAAAAAAATGGGTGCACGAGATATTACCTTAGTTGATAGAAAAGGAGTTTTAAATAAAAATAGAGATAATTTAAAGGAATATCATCAAGATCTTGTAATAGAAACTGATAGTAATACATTAGAAGATTGTATGACTGGAGCGGATGTTTTTATAGGTGTTTCTGGGGCAAATCTTCTTAAAAAATCACATTTGTTAAGTATGTCAGCTAATCCCATAATTTTTGCATTAGCAAATCCAGATCCTGAGATACTTCCTTCTGTGGCCCATCAAATTCGTGACGATATTGTCATGGCTACAGGGAGATCTGATTTTCCTAATCAAGTAAATAATGTTCTTGGATTCCCGTTTCTGTTTAGAGGTGCATTAGATGCTAAAGCTACTGAAATTAATGACAACATGTTAATGGCTGCCTCAAGGTCATTAGCAAGTCTTACAAAAGAAGCTGTCCCTCAAGAAGTTCTTGATGCTTATAATTTGAAGTCATTATCTTTTGGTCCTGACTATATAATTCCAAAACCTTTTGATCCAAGACTTATTGATTGGGTTGCAAAAGCAGTTAAGGATGCAGCTTAATTTACTCATGAACAAACAACTAAAAAATTTAAATTTATTTACTATTCGATTTCCAGTTCCAGCTATTGTTTCAATACTTCATCGAATGAGCGGAGTAGTTATTTTTTTACTCATGCCCTTTATTACAATTGGTTTCTGTATATCTTTAAAATCTGAAAATGAGTTTGCTTACATTATTTCAATGTTTAATTTATGGCCTATGAAAATATTAGGTGCGATATTGACATGGGGAATTTTCCATCATTTTATTGCGGGTTGTCGACATTTGTTATTAGATATGCAGATTGGTAATGATTTAATTGTTGCTAGGTTTACCAGTAAAACTGTTCTAATTTTGAGCTTTATTTTTACAGCATTGGTAATTTTGATTTGAGTAAAGTTAGTCTTAAATCTCCATTTGGCGGCATGACTCAGTGGTTATACCAACGTTTTACAGCTCTATTTATGATTGCATATCTGGTTGTTATTTTGTTTTATATTTTATTTTACTCTTTTACTTATCAATCATGGGTGACCTTTATGACAACTTTGTGGATGAGATTAGCGACCTCTATTTTTTTTGTACTTATGATTATTCATGCATGGATAGGTGTCCAACACGTAATTGATGATTATATTAAGTTGGATTTTTTAAAGGGCTTAATAAATATAATTTTTTTATTACTAACCCTAGCTCAGCTTATTTATTTACCTTATTTTTTAATGGTCAGTTTTAATGCTTAAACATTTTGAATTTGATTCTATTGTTGTAGGGGGTGGGGGAGCTGGCCTAAGGACCGCTATGCAGTTAGCTCAAGGCGGAGAAAATATCGCTGTAATCTCAAAAGTTTTCCCTACGCGATCACATACTGTTGCAGCACAGGGTGGTATTGCAGCGGCTCTTGCAAATATATCTGAAGATAAATGGTTATGGCATATGTATGACACAATCAAGGGTTCAGACTATCTTGGTGATCAGGATGCTATTGAATATATGTGTAAGCATGCGGCAGATGCTATTTATGAACTTGAACATATGGGAATGCCGTTTGATAGAAATTCTGATGGTCGAATTTACCAAAGGCCTTTTGGTGGAATGACGAAAAATTTTGGTGAGTCATCAATTTCAAGAACTTGTGCAGTAGCTGATAGAACAGGTCATGCCATGCTTCATACACTCTATCAAAAAAACATTGAGCTTAAGACAAAGTTTTTTATTGAATGGATCGGTTTAGATCTTATTCGTGATGAAGATGGAGATGTTCTTGGGATTATTGGTTTGGAATTACAAACAGGCGATTTAGGGATTTTTCATGCGAAGAATACTATTTTTGCCACTGGGGGAGCCGGAAGAATCTTTCAAGCGAGCACCAATGCATTTATCAATACAGGTGATGGTTTAGGAATGGCTGCTAGGGCAAATATTAGTTTAGAAGACATGGAGTTTT
>ERZ1046876.2503-NODE-2503-length-11068-cov-5.853809_pt1 | contig 11068 bp, 11 predicted proteins | sample MGYA00383094_ERZ1046876 | MGnify/ENA primary metagenome ERZ1046876 (study PRJEB29581, sample SAMEA5548364) | metagenome | biome: marine; feature: coastal; material: water | depth 50 m | study: Short-term variability in the microbial, nano- and picoplankton... | reverse complement strand
CTTCCCTTTATCATCAACAATGGGGAAGGTTTTGAATTGGAAATTTTTTTCATCAATAAGATCCAGGACATCTCCGACTTGTTTATCCGCTGTTATAGTAATCGGATCTTGAATCAGTCCATGCACATGGTGCTTAACTCTGGCCACTTCTTTAACTTGTTGCCTTGGGGTCATGTTGTAGTGAATGAGCCCAAGTCCTCCACACAAAGCCATCGCTATTGCCATTTCCGACTCTGTCACGGTATCCATGTCGGAGGACAAAATCGGAATACTGAGATTAATTTCATCAGTAAGCTTCGTTTCAACTTTCACTTCGCTTGGTGTATACTCAGAGTGCCTAGTAGCGAGGCTTATATCGTCAAATGTAAGACCCAGTGGTGCTAGTTTGGTAAAAAACTCCTCTGCAGGTAAAAATATTTCTTTCTCCATAGTGGGCGTGTTGTCTTTGGTTGACTATTTTTATATGTTTTATTGCTTTCGATATCACAAGTATAAACGAAGCATATGGTAAGAGAATTTAAGATCTTCAGGCAAAAATTTATAACTCCGCTCCGTACAGCACATGGATTGTGGGAAGTTAGGAACAGTATTTTGCTCAAGGAAACACATGAAGATTCTTCGTACAGTTTTGGCGAAGTTGCTCCGACTCCGGGGTTTAATAACTATTCATTAGATGATGCACTTAAGGAAGCGAAGGTTTGGAAGCAGAAGGGCAATAAAGAGCGTTACAGGTGTATAAACACAGCTATAAGTTCAGTGAAGTCATTTGTTTGGAAAAAATGTAGTACTGAATCTAGAAAAGTGATTCCTGCTTCCTTGTATTTCGAAGCTGCTAAGGTGCCCAAAAATTGTAGTGTAATCAAAAGAAAAATTGGACTGAAAAGTCAGCGGGAAGAAATACTTGATGTATTAAACTGGTTGAAAAAATTGCCTGCCACTGTGGGCGTCCGGTTAGATCCCAATCAATCTCTTAATTTCGAAAAATTACAAGGGTGGACAGATGCACTTGAGGGTAATCGTAAGGTGGAGTTTATTGAGCAACCAGTTCCTGGAATACCATGCGATAAAATTATCAATTTAATGACAGAATCAGGAATTTCTATGGCATTAGATGAAGCTATTATCACACACGGGGGATTGAGAAAAATAATGGAAAGAGGTTGGGGTGGATATTTTGTAGTGAAACCTACTTTGCTTCACAATTGGTCAGACTCGCTTTCTTTTATCAAGGAGTACCCGGATAAGTGTGTTGTATCCACAGCTTTCGAAAGTCCGATTGGTTATGAAGCTGTGATTCGTGCCTGTATGTACTCTAATTTGGTTCCAGGTATAGACAGAAGCGTTTTTAAAGGTTGCAGGAATGAGTTCAAGCTTCATCACAATCATTCATTGAATATCCCTAGTGTAAAAAATGATTCTTTAAATGTACTGTGGAATAGTTTGTGATGACTAACGAAAAATATGATAACTTCAGTTGGGTGGATCCTTTAAATGACGCTTCAAATATTAATTTAAAGTATGCACAAAAAGTGTTTTCGGTCTTATCTAGCAAAGAGTCTGTTGAATTGTCCGCGAAGTGCCCTCAACCTGTTTTGAATAAAGATGCACATCGAACGCTGAACAGGGGGTCTAGGGTCTTTAAGAGTGGGGGTACATCAGGGGTCTCAAGTCAAGTTTTTCATGATGAAGCTTCAATTAGAAATGCGGTTTCGGGGTTGCAGCAGAGAATTGGGTTTGAACCGATCTCTTCTTTATGCTGCTTACCTCTTACTCATGTGGGAGGATGGATGCAAATAGAGCGTGCAAAATATACAAAAGGAAGCGTTCTTTTTGCGAATTACAAGCAACTTTCGAAATTGGATTTTTCTTCTTGTCTTCATAACCGTTGGATCTCCCTAGTCCCAACGCAACTTCATTTCTTGCTTCAAACGAAGCAAGGGCGAATCAATTTGCGGTGTGCAAAAGGAATTTTTACTGGAGGTTCGAAAATTACAGATAAAGACCGAGATGAACTGCGAACCAACGAAATACCTGTCTTCCCATGTTATGGGATGAGCGAAACCGCAGGAATGATCACATTGCTTGATTCCAGTGAGTTTTTGAATGGAATTAACGGAGTTGGGGAATGTTTACCATCTGCCCAGATCAAACTCGATGGTAAACAGGTGACTGTGAAAACAAAGAATCTATGTTACAGAAGAAATTCCACTTTTTTGACTGCAAGTCATTGGTTTAAAACCAATGACGAAGCTTTGTACATAAAGGGTGCCGGGTACCAAATTACTGGTCGTACAGATCGTACTATAAATACTGGTGGAGAAAAAGTTATCCCCCAAGAAATTGAGGATGTTATTTTAAGTCACCCCGATGTTTTGCAGTGTCTCGTGGTAGGACAATCCGACGATTATTGGGTAGAAAGAATTGTGTGCTATTTAGTATTACGAAATGACTCCCTTCATACAATTAAAGACTTCACTCGGAAAAGACTACTGCAACATCAAGTGCCAAAAGAATGGAAAAAAGTATGTGAACTCCCATTATCAGATATGGGGAAAGTTATAAGTTCAGATTAGATTTGATCCACAATTTCATCTGCCAAACCATACTCAATTGCTTCCTTGGCGTTTAAGTAAAAATCCCGATCTGTATCTTGCTGTATTTTTTTAAGTGCTTGTCCAGATGTGCTGGCAAGTATCCCATTAAGTTCTTCGCGTAACTTTTCCATTTCTTGTGCTTGTATATTTATATCCACTGCGGTGGCTTGCATCCTTCCCGTAATTAGCGGTTGGTGGATTAGCACGCGAGAGTGAGGGTATAAGTATCTTTTGCCTTTGGTAGCACCACACAATAATATCGAACCCATACTTGCTGCCATGCCGGTAACAACGACTTTTATTGGAGAGCTTATGAGTTGCATAGTGTCAAATATTGCCATGCCTGCTGTAATCGAGCCTCCTGGAGAATTGATGTAGAATGAAATCTCTTTTCCTGGGGCTTGATCTTCCAAGAATAGAAGTTTTTCAGTCAAATCTCTTGCGGACTTGTCACTTACTTCACCCCACAGAAAGATCTTTCTATTCTTTAGGAAACTGCTTTGAATTTGTTCTGAAACGGAACTATTTTTTTTATTTTTTTCGTCGCTCATATTTAAACTGTAATTTTATTTATACTCTTCGATCATTTGAATTCTTTTCGTGTGCCGTCCACCCTCAAATACTGCATCAAGCCATGTTTGAACGATCTCTATTGCAAGTTCTGGTGTAATCTGGCGTTGCCCGATTGAAATGACATTAGCGTTGTTGTGCTCTTTTGCTAACTTGGCGGTTTCAATAGACCAGCAAAGTGCACAACGAACACCTTTAACTTTATTTGCTGCCATTGCTTCACCATTACCACTTCCTCCCAGTACAATACCTAGATCACATGTTTTATTTGCTACTGCTTGTGCCGCGGGTTTAACAAATTCAGGATAATCGCAGGAATTGTCGGAAAAGGTGCCAAAATCCTTCGTTTCAAAGCCTCTGGTTTGAAGATAAGATTTAATATTTTCTTTGTAGGCAAACCCTGCATGATCGCATCCAAGGGCAATTTTGATCTTTTGATTTTCTGTATTCATTAATAAAGATGATTAGTTGCATGACTTGAAGTCAGGTCATACTCAAGTAAAAACATTAAACCAAACCGAGTTCCATTTTACCTTCTTCAGATATTAAGTCTTGGGACCAGGGAGGGTCCCACACAATATCAACTTCGGCATCATCGATACCTGGAAGTTCTAAAACTTTATTTTTTACATCATCGGCTATAACTGGGCCCATCCCGCATCCGGGTGCTGTAAGTGTAAGGTCAACAAATACAATTCTACCGCGATCTTCTGTTTTTTCGATCTCGACTCTGTAGATTAAGCCGAGGTCAACAACATTTACCGGGATTTCAGGGTCAAAGACAGATTTAAGATTTTCTTTGATCTGTTCAATGTTAGCAGGGGGTAAATCATTTTTGGTTTCTTGGGTGGATACTTTATCTGCTGTGCTCTCCCCTAAAGCATCTGCATCCTTGGCCGCAATACGGTACATTCCTTGCAAAGTCATAACCGTAAAATTTCCTCCTAGTCGGTGGGTAATCGTAACTTTTTCTCCACGACCTAAGGTAAATTCTTCCCCGTGGGGGATGAGGGTTGCGATGACATCACGAACTAACTCTACTTCTTCTTGAGAATTATTCATATACAGGCGATTTAGGAATAAAATTTGGTTTCAATCATAGCTCTTATTTTTTCTATTAAATCTTGATTATTAACTTTTTCAATAACCTCTTCTAAAAAACCCAAAGAGATAAGTTTTTCTGCTGACCTTTGGGGAATTCCTCGCGACAATAAATAAAAAAGTTCTTGTTCTTCAATCTTACTTGTAGTTGCTCCGTGACTACATTTGACCTCGTTGGCCAGAATTTCTAATCCAGGCAGCGAATCTGCTTCCGCTTCACTGCATAAGAGTAGGTTTCTGTTTGTTTGGTAGGCATTTGTGTTGGAGGCAACTTCCTCCACCTTTATCAATCCGGAAAAAATAGACTTGGATTGATCATTTAGTGCATTTTTAGAAAGTAAATTACTAGTACAGTCAGATGCAGAGTGAACCTGGCGGGTACGCTGATCAAAAAGCTGATTTCCGCTTCCTAAAAATAAAGAGAAATTTTCAAAAAAAGCTCCCTTGTCTGTCATGTCTCCTTTTGTTTCGGATCTACACTGAGAAGATCCGGTGTGAATAGTAACATTTCGCAGAGATGAATTTTTACCTAAAGAAAAGTTCTCAAACTGATGGAGTGTCGAACTAGTATTCGCATTTTGCACTAAAACTCGTACAAGCTTTGCTCCTTCCTCAAGGGTTATATTCAGTGTACTGCTGACGCTTCCTTGAGATGTGGTATCATCTGAGTTGATGAACTCAATGACCATTGCCGATGAGAAGGGAGCCAAGTGAATGATGTTTCTTTCAAAGGTTATCCTTTCGTGCTCGGGTGTTCTGTGTTCGACGATAAAAGGCTCTGATATTTCCGCACCTTTGGGGGTGCTCAAGTAAAAACCATTATCGGCAAGGGCTGTAGTTAGATGGTAAGTCTGAATAGCACCCAAATTTGGGCCCACATGTTCGGTAATATTTGATAAAATATCAGGGGAATCCAAAATCATTTTATCCAGATTTTGAAACAAAGCTTTATTACTTTTCAGGGCTGAGAGTTGGACCAAGTCTTTTGAGGAAGAAAGTCTGAGGGTGTTGTCTAGGTTGAAAAGATGTTTGGGTGAGAATCGCCAATTTTCATCTTTAAAACCGGAGTTTTTGTGTTTTATAAACTTTTCCCAGGCTTCGGATCGGTGATCGGCAAGCCAGCCCGGTTCCCAGGAATGATCGCCAGCGAAGTCGGAAAAAAATTGATCGGTACCGAAGAGAGATTCTGATGAAGGATCTTGTAATGTTTGCATAATAGTAGGAATCGAAAAGGGTTTACCCGACGGAACCTTCCATCTCCATATCGATTAATCTTTTGAGTTCAACACTGTATTCCATCGGGAATTCTCGAATCAAATCATTCACGAATCCGTTAACGCAGAGACTCATTGCCTCCCCCTCTGACAACCCTCTTTGTTGCATGTAGAAAATTTGATCTGCACTTACTTTAGACACAGTTGCCTCATGCTGAACAGAATTTCCTTCCCCTTGAACGGTTATAGCAGGGTAGGTGTCAGTCTGGCTTTCACTATTAATGAGGAGGGCATCACACTCTGTGTTATTTTTACAGTTTTTAAGGTGCTTTGGCATGCGTACAAGTCCCCGATAGGAGGACCTACCAGTGCCAATTGATATTGATTTTGCAATTATGTTACTGGTTGTTTCATCGGCTGCATGTACCATTTTAGCACCAGTATCTTGATGTTGGCCACTATTGGATAAAGCGATTGAAAGGACTTCCCCACGAGCTTTACGACCACGAAGAATGACGCCAGGGTATTTCATTGTTAGCCTTGAACCAATATTGCAATCAATCCAGCGAACTTCTGCTTCCTCTTCAGCCATAGCCCGCTTAGTCACTAGATTGTAGACATTGTTGGACCAATTTTGGACTGTGATATACTGCACCTTAGAGCCCTTTAGTGCTACGAGCTCTACTACCGCACTATGTAATGTGGATGTTTCAAACTTTGGCGCGGTGCATCCCTCCATGTAGGTAACTTCAGATCCCTCATCAGCGATAATTAAGGTTCTTTCAAATTGCCCAAAGTTCTCAGCATTGATCCGGAAGTATGCTTGGAGGGGTTGCTTAAGTTTCACTCCAGGGGGAATGTAAATAAAACTACCTCCGCTAAAAACTGCACTGTTGAGGGCGGAAAACTTATTATCTGAAGTGGGTATTACTTTTCCAAACCACTTTTTGAAAATTTCAGGATGATCGCGAAGACCTTCTGTTGGACTCACAAATATGACCCCTTCTTTTTCAAGACCCTCTTTCATGTTAGAATAGGCAGCTTCACTGTCAAATTGAGCTTCTACACCTGCCAGAAATTTTCTTTCTTGCTCTGGGATACCTAACCTTTCGAAGGTATTTTTTACATCATCAGGCACATCATCCCAGGATCGGCTTGGTTTTTGTCCCTTTGCGAGATAGTAACGGATAACATCAAAATTGATGTTCTTTAAGTCTTCGGTTGCCCAGTGGGTGGGTAGTGGCTTTTTGAGGAATGTTTCTAAAGCTTTTAGGCGAAAATCAAGAATCCATTCCTTCTCCTCTTTTACATTTGAAATGTAGCGAACAACATCAGCGTTTAATCCTACACCTGCATCAAATGCATAATCGGTATCGAATCGAAAGTTTCCTTTCTCTGTGTCTATATCAAATTCAGTTGATTGGATCATAATAGTGGGGGCTTAAGCAGCAAATTCTTCTTTAATCCAATCGTAGCCTTTATCTTCAAGTTCAAGTGCTAAGCTTTTATCGCCTGAATGAACAATTTTACCATCCCACATGACATGAACTACATCGGGTTCGATGTACTCGAGGAGCCTTTGGTAGTGGGTGATGACCATAAAGCCCCGGTCGTCACTGCGCATGCGATTAACACCTGCGGATACAATTCGGAGTGCGTCGATGTCAAGGCCGCTGTCAGTTTCATCTAAAATACAGTAATGAGGCTTGAGCATGCTCATTTGAAGAATCTCACACCTTTTTTTCTCTCCACCAGAGAATCCATCGTTTAGGGAGCGCGAAGTAAATTTACGATCCATACCAAGATCATCCATGTGAGCGTATAGATCCTTGTAGTAATCCACTGCCTTAATTGATTCACCGTCTGGTAAACGGGCCTGGAGGGCCGCACGTATAAAATTCGCGATGCTCACACCTGCGACTTCGACGGGGTATTGGAAAGCAAGAAATAAACCAGACCTAGCAATTTCGTCTGCGTCTTGCCCTAGGATCTTAACACCATCCATGAGTACTTCGCCGTTTGTCACTTCATAGTCGGGGTGACCGGCAAGCACCTTGGAAAGTGTACTTTTACCACTTCCATTGGGCCCCATGATTGCATGTACTTCGCCTTGGGGGATTTCGAGACAGAGTTCCTTGAGTATCTGTTTGTCAGCTATATTGGCTGACAAGTTCTTTATTTGTAATGAGTTCACAATATTGGTTGAATTAAGGGAGGTTGGCAGAGCCAGAAAATGTTAGATCAAAATTCTCGGCATTAAAGCCGGAAGGAAGAAGTTCTTTGAGTTGATTTATTTCATCCTCTTGCAAATTAAGGTCATAAATACGGCCAGTTTTAGAACACCTGAAATGAGCGTGGGGTGTAAGGTTTGGGCAATACTTCGAGGGAGACCTGTCCATGTTTACCTGCTTGACTAGAGAGCAATCAACAAGCGTTTCTAGGCAGTTGTAGACGGTGGCCAAAGAAATACTGGGGAGTTTTTTTCGAACCCTGACTAAAACTTCATCAGCGGTAGGATGATCTTTTTTTTGTAAGAGCACATCATAAACGCATGATCTTTGCTTTGTTGGGCGTAGACCTTTATCTAGGAGTTTTTGGTTAAACTTGTTTTGAAGACTGTCGGCTGTCTTTGAATGCACACAACTAACACTATGCCATAAACCACAAGTTTCAAGTTGTAATTGGAATTATTCTAAATTGAGAATAACTTCCTTCGGAATTATTACTTTTCTTCTTTAATTTAGTAATCGGTGTATGTGAATAAACCCCAGAGGAAAGTAGATTTTGTTCCAGAAAAATTATGTCGGTCAATTACTTCCTCAGAACTTAATCGTATACTGCCAACTTCTACAGGGGAGTAAGCTCCTTTTTCGTGGGTCACAAGGCCCAAGACATTGAATTTTTCAGAGCTACCGAATTTCTTAAAGAAGCAACCGCTCCCTGAAAGTGAAAAAGCGAAAACAGCAATGGATGCTAGTACCTTTAATTTTAAAAACATCTGTCTCGAGACAAGTCGAAAATTTGTTGAAGTCAACCAACAATTTTAGCAAAGAGACAACCTTTATTGATTGTTCAATAAACATATATTGAGTAAAAGGTATTAATATGAACTCCGAGAACAGTTTAATCGAAGAAATCGTTTCACTCTCCAAACGCAAAGGATTTGTTTTCCAGTCATCTGAGATTTACGGAGGCCTAAATGGTTTTTTTGATTATGGTCCACTCGGTGTTGAACTCAGGAAAAATATCAAGGATGCTTGGTGGGAAGATATGGTTCGAAGACGAGATGATGTCGTTGGTTTAGATTCATCTATCATTATGAACCCTAAGGTTTGGGAGGCTTCCGGACATATTGATGGCTTTACGGATCCGATGGTAGATTGTAAGGAATCAAAAATGCGTTACCGGGCCGATCAACTTTTTGCTGCTGAAGTACTGGTAGATGAAGAAAGTTTGGGTTGGGTATCAGTAATTGAATCGGAAACGATGGAAGCAGATGCACAAAAGAAAGCGGAGAAGATAAAGCGTAAAGCAGCAAAGCAGGGTGAATTGCAAAAGCTCAGCTTAACTCCCTATGACGAGCTTAATCTTGAGCAACAAGAACAAGTGCCTTCCCCTGCAACCGGGAAACCAGGGTCTCTTACACCGCCGCGCGAATTTAATATGATGTTTGAAACTCATGTAGGTGCACTGAGAGATGGTTCATCCAAATCCTTTCTTCGACCTGAGACAGCTCAGGGTATCTTCGCTAATTTTAAAAATATTGTGGACACCGGCCGGGTGAAACTACCTTTTGGTATCGCTCAAATTGGAAAGGCATTTCGTAACGAAATTACACCTCGTAATTTTATTTTCCGCTCGCGTGAATTTGAGCAAATGGAGATAGAATATTTTATCCCACCAGGAGAAGAAGAATGGAAAAAGTTTCACCAAGAATGGATTGGGGTAAGAAAGGCATGGTTTAAAGGAATTGGGCTGACCGATGACCACTTAGGCGAAGAAGTTCATCCCCAGGAAAAATTGGCTCATTATGCTCAAGCCTGTACTGATATTACCTTCAAGTTTCCTTTTGGAGAACACGAACTTGAAGGGATTGCGGCGCGTGGAAATTTCGATCTTACTCAACATCAGAAACACTCGGGTAAGTCACTTGAGTATTTTGATGAAGGCTCGAAGCAGAAGTTCCTTCCCCATGTTATAGAGCCCAGCCTAGGCGTAGACCGAACATTCTTAGCCGTTCTGTGCTCTGCCTATTCTGTCGATGAAATTGATGGAGAGAAAAGAACAGTTTTACGGTTTCACCCTCGAGTGGCCCCTATTAAAGCCGGGGTTTTCCCTTTAGTTAAAAACAAGCCTGCACTAGTGGAGAAAGCAAAACAGTTGTATTCCAAGCTGCAAAGAAAATGGAATGTTACTTATGATCAGGGCGGGGCGATTGGCAGGCGCTACCGAAGAATTGATGAAGCAGGTGTTCCGTTTGGTATAACCATAGATTTTGATACGGTTGAAGGAGATGGCTCCATCACAGTGAGAGACCGTGATACTACGGAACAAGTAAGAATGTCAGAGGAAGAACTTTTTGTTTATATGGAAAGTAAAATCTCTATTTAGGTTTCCTCGCTTACCTTCCAGTCTTTCAGTACCATTTGGGGAGTATTTTGGTTATTCCACCGGTTCCATTTGAGCCTGAAGGCTAGGTCAATTTTTGTATGTACCGGAGGTATGCGATCTTTCATCTTCCACGCAATTCCTGCAATTGATTGGTCACCATTTTTGACTCTGAACTGGAAATGCTCTCCGTTTCCAACCGGGCGGGGTTTTGTGTCTAACATAACTTCTTTAAGTGCAAAAGTTGGTTCTCGATTTTCTTGACCAAAGGGACCAATCATTCCGATTTCATTAAGCAGTTCATCATCAATATCACTAGCGTTTAAAACAGCATCAATTTGAAGCGATGGGTCTTGGATCTGATTGTTGCCATCTGTGTCTAAAAAGTTGGTGAAGGCGAAAATAAAATCATCTATCTTGGTTTTACACACGGTTAGGCCAACGGCTACTGGGTGTCCTCCCCAATGTTCGAGGAGATCCGAGCATGAAGCCAGTGCTTTAACTAGATTTATGCCTGCAATCCCTCTCCCTGAGCCTTTGTATCTCCCGTTATCATAAGCGAGTACAATGCAGGGCTTGTTTAAAGAATTGGCAAGTTTACCTGCAACAATACCCACGACTCCTGGATTCCACTCTTTTCCCTCGCCTGCAATGACTACGGCTGATGAGGATGCAAATTTTTGTTCAGCCAAGGAATGTGCAGTTTCAGTAAGTTTTGCTTCAATACTTTTTCGCTCTTCATTAAAGTCATCCATTTTTTTTGCCAACTTTGTGGCATTGGCAGCGTCTTGGCATAGAAGGAGTTGGGCTGCAACCTCTGGTTGGTTTAACCTTCCGCATGCATTGATTCGTGGAGCAATGCGAAATGTGATATCTTCAGAATCGAATGGAAATCGAGTATCAAATTTTGCTAATTTAATGAGCGTTTCTAAGCCCACACTAGGATTATGGCGTAAATGCTTTAATCCGTATTTAGTGAGG
>ERZ1046876.2497-NODE-2497-length-11077-cov-4.446924_pt1 | contig 11077 bp, 5 predicted proteins | sample MGYA00383094_ERZ1046876 | MGnify/ENA primary metagenome ERZ1046876 (study PRJEB29581, sample SAMEA5548364) | metagenome | biome: marine; feature: coastal; material: water | depth 50 m | study: Short-term variability in the microbial, nano- and picoplankton... | reverse complement strand
CGCACGTTCACGGTTGAAATCAACGATTCTTCTTGAACATCCATCGCCACCATGTGTAATACCAATGTGGTGATCTGCTAACTCTAGGGAAACCTTTCGTAGAGTAACCATGATGAATTGTGCTGCTTCGCTTCGGTTTCGACACTCAGTAGCGATTAGCTTGGAATTCGGAACATCGAGGTTTTGGTCAACTTCATCAAAGTAGTAGAATGGACTAGGGTCATGGTCCTGTATTGCGAAAATCAATGACAATGAAGCCATCGACTTTTCACCACCTGACAGCCCTTGTAACCTTGATTTATTCGACTTGCCACGTGGCTGCGCCCACATGTCCAAACCACCCTTGAATGGCTCTTCGGGGTTCTCAAGGAACAACTCACCACGCCCACCATTGGAGAGGCGGTTGTATACGACTTTGAAATTCTCATTGACTTCTTTCAAAGTAGCCAATAGGCGTGTCTTCCTCTGATTCTCAAGCTTATCAGTAATATCGATAAGACGCTTTCGTCTTTCTTGTAATACCTTGAAATCGCCTTTCATCTCATCAAGACGTTGCTTACAAGCATCATATTGTTCGATTGCAAGCATATTGAAATCTCCAAAGCGGTCTAATTTCCTTCGTAATTCGTTGACGCTCTTTTGGGCATCTCCGACATTTGGTAAATCTACATCTTCTTCAGCAACTGGGATTGATTCATCTGCCATTTCCACAAGTAAATCTGCCAAACTATTCTCTCTAACCGCTATACTCAACGTTAGTTCCTCTGCCAGTGAACGACTATTGATTGCTGATGTTGCCTTCTGATTTGCATTGGCTCTAACCTCTGCTCTTTCTTCGACTAATTCTTTTCTCTCAGTCTCAAGACCTTCGTGTTCTTCTAGAAGTGAGGAGCGCTCTGCTTGTTTTTCATCAAGTATCTTCTTTTCACCAATCAGTGATTCATTCCATTTTTTAACCGCTTTTTCGCGACCTGCCATACCGGCTTGGATTTCATCTGCTCTCGACGTCAAAGAGTCGAGACGTTGTGACAATAATTCACTCTTTTCTTTGCCACTATCTAGAGTGACCTGAGCCTTATTTGCTGCACCCTCGGCTTCTACTCTGCCTGTTTGAGCATCTAGTAGCCGTTGGCGTATACCTTCAGGACTGGATTCTCTGAGGTCTTCATTCGCAGTATCTCTTGCTGCTTCCGCTTCAATGAGTTTCTGTTTAGTATCCTCTAGTAGAGCCACTTTGCCAACATGTTCCGACTCTAAATTAGCAAGACGGTTTTGAAGTTGAGATGCTATACCTCGAGCCTTTGTCAGGGATTTAGCGGCTAATTCTAATTCTGCCTTTAGTGTATTTGCCTTAATCGATTGGTCATCTTCAGCAAGAGAATTTAATTTAATTCGAATTTCATTCTGGCGTGTACGTGCTTCTCGAAGTGCTCCCGCAACAGTTTGTGCCATTAACGAAAGTCGGTCTACTTCGCTTACCAGCTTTTCAACTTCACTCGCTCCGTGAATCTTTCCACCAAAACCGGCTTTCATTTTCTGCTTGCTTCCACCGATCATTGCACCACCAGGTTCAGTAATTTCGCCACCAAGGGTCACCAATCGAACACCACCCATCAATCTACGAGCGGTACCGATATTATCGACAACGAGGGTATTACGCAGGGCATATGCAACCGCTGTAGCAATTCTAGGATCGTAATCTAACAATTCGTGAGCAAATCCCATGACACCTGGTTTTCGAACGATCATAGCCGCCTTACCAGATGAACGATTCGCCTGCATTTTGTTGAGGGGTAAGAATGTTGCACGGCCTAATTTTCTACTCTTTAGAAGAGCCATTGCTTCGGCTGCGACTTGGTCGCTTTCGACTACGACAGAGGTCATTCCACCGCCGACCGCAGTAGCGAGAGCCTCTGCATGCGCTGAATCCTTTGGAGCACATAATTCACTAATTGTACCAATTATCCCTTTCAACTCTCCACGATCTCTTGCTGCCATTACTGCTGCTGCACCAGGTGCCATTCCATTGCCACCTGACCTCTTATCGAGTTCTGTTCTGGCTGAAGAGAGGCGGCGTTCTGCATCTTGCAGTCTCTTGTCAACTGCAGATGATTCATCGATAAGTCGCCCTTCTGCAGTCTGCGCATTGCGTAATTCAGTAGCAAGAGCAGTTCGGTCATTCTCAGGGTTTGTACCCCCTAACTCTTCTGCTTGTAGTTCTAAATCGTCATGTGCAAGGCTAGCATCATCCACCGCTTCTTCGGCCGCAGATAATTGCTCTGCAATCATTTCTGCCTGGTTTGCCACTTTATCGGCTTCTAAACGCGCATTTTGAACCGCCTCACGGCATAGCTCGAGATGCTCGTTTGCTTTCGAAAGTGCACGGGAAAGAGATGCTGTTGCTGCGCCTGAATTCTCCAAGGTTTCACGGATTTCAGCCTCTATGGCCTCGGTCGCCTCAAAAGCGAGTTTGCTAGCAGCAAGCGATTCTTTAGCAGAAATTAGATTTGACTCGTGGCTATCTAAATCTGTTTTTGCAGTTGTTATATGCTCTTCCAAGCCTTCAAGAGTTACTTTGTCTTCTGAATCTGCACTTTCAGCATCTACAAGATGGTCTTCCTTGAGAGCGATAGAAACCTGTAACTGTCCAATCTCATGATTGAGCCCTCCTTTGTCTCCGCCCATCGCTTCTGAAATTTGAGTTTCCAAATCACCGATACGGTCATCTAATCCAAGTAATACCTTTTCAGCTTCTTTCACAGACAAATCTAGATTTGCTGCCTCTGAAAGATATCTGGCTCGCTCATCGGAATGATACTTTATTTCTGCTTTTGCAGTCATATGGCGTGATTGCTGGAGAATAATATTGGCAGAATCGAATTGTTCTTTAGTTTCTTTAGCCTTTTCAGCGACTGCTTTTTCCTTGCCAAGGGTACTCAAACGGGCTTTCTGTTCATCTTCCACAAGAGATATGCGCTCTATGAAATCTTCAACTTGCCCTTTTTGGCGGTCGGCCTTACGAATTTCATCATCATAGGAAGTAACGCCTGCGACTGAATCCAATACTTTTCGACGCTCTATTGCAGTCATACTGGAAAGGCGAGTTACATCGCCTTGTAAGACGATATTGTACCCGTCAGGTCGAGCGTTTGCATGACCCAGTATGCGATGAAATGATTTCTGGTTACTTTCTTCGCCGTTCAAAAGATAAGTTGAAACTGTATTATTCGAAGCTGTCAGCCTAACTTCACGTGTCATTCGAACTTCATCCATATCAAGTGGCAATCTTCTTCGTCCATTGGAGAGGGTGGGATTGGCGAATACAAGAGTGACTTTTGCATTTCTTGCTGGCCTGTTAGACTTACCGCCATTGAAGATGAGATCTTTGGAGTTTTGGGCACGTAATACCTTTGCAGAACGGGCACCTAAGACGAATTGAACTGCGTCCCCACAATTGGATTTACCCGAACCATTCGGCCCTGTAATTGCAGTGAAACCACGGTCAAATGGAATCACGGCTTCGCCCTTGAATGATTTGAAGTTTTCAACTTCTAATAATTTTAGATACATCCCTTTCCCTCTCAATCAAGGCTTTGAAACCTTGACCTCATCACCCCAAGGGCACGAGGGGGGTCTTGAAGGTTACGCGATTCACTCTCGCGAGGGGCTGTTTCTGAGAGGAGCAGATTGTAGCCGTGTCCAACATTCAGGACGTAACTACGCCATTGTTACATCCTCGGCAGCCTTCTCCACTACAAAGATGGCAAGTTTTGCCCATACTTCCAGTGAAACTATCACGTAAACCGCTTTCGAATTCATCCTCGTAGTCAGAAAGTCCTTGGTGACTCCATAAATCGCGAACTGTCGTGTAGCGTGAAAGCCCTTTTTTGCTTCCTGCTTTGCCTAATGAACCAAGAGCCCCACCCTTCTTGTAGGCTAGATCAATCTCATGGATTTGACGGTCTCTTTTACTTTCGGATGATTCTTTTTGCTTTTTGTAATTGACTCTATATTTAGGCCCTCTTAGAAGGAATACTCCAATCGCAAATACGCCGATTTGGACAGCGATTGGAGGCGCAGGGAATGGTAGCAATGCAGCCAAATCTTCGGAAGAGGCCCCCGGCAGTACATCGAAACGGTCTGCTAGAGCAACGCCACAAAGCAACGCTCCTGCAACAATTGAAGCACGTCTGATTCGGACAGCCCAGCGGCCCCTACGCGGCCATCTCATGAAAGAAGTTAGGAACATTACACATCCTTCGAGAACTAACAATAAATCAGGTGCATCCCACACGCCAGGTGTGGTAACGCATTCGTTCAGGTCCCCTGAATCCAAATCTTTCTGTATTTCATCAGCATTACACCCAGGGTCGGCTAACCTTGCAAGAATCAACTTCTGTGGAGGGTCTAGGTTCATCAGCGCTCCGAATTCAACATTGGCAACAGAAATTGCAATCAGGGCCAAACCAATGATTGCTGCCAACTTCTTGATTAGGCCCATATTTAGCGTGAGTATGGCCAACTCCTTATTGATGCCGCACCTTTTCATGGGTCACATTTGAATGTGTAAGGCTCCACGGCCAAACCGGCTATCATGTCAAGAGTCGTCATCATTGGCAGTGGAATTGCAGGCCTATTTGCTGCACTGCGACTTGATAAGGCTGGTCATGAAGTCATAATTATCACTAAACAAAGGCCTGAAGATTCCTCAACGAATTGGGCACAAGGCGGGATTGCAGGAATTCTTGACAAGACTGATGGCGAAGGGATGGCTGCTCACATCAATGATACCTTAGCTTGCGGAGATGGGGTTTGCGACGAAGAGGTTGTTAGATGCGTCGTAGAAGAAGCAGGAGATCGAATTAGAGATTTACTTTCCATCGGTGTTGATTTCGAAAAAGATGGCACTGGATTTCATCTCGTAAAAGAAGGTGGCCACTCTACTAGACGGATATTACATGCAAAGGATGCAACCGGTGCTGAAATTGAAAGAGCACTTACAAATGCTGTAGACTCAAGTGATAATATCAGTTTGCGTCCTCACACATTGGGAGTAGACCTTATTCAAAAAACACATGGTAATCCTGAAGACGGAATAAAAGGAATATGGTGCCTGGATTTAGGCACCGGAAATATGAATGCTATTTCTGCGGATGCTGTACTTATTGCAACAGGTGGATGCGGTCAACTTTGGGAAAGAACAACCAACCCATCCGTTGCTAGCGGAGATGGTTTAGCAATGGCTGTTCGGGCAGGTGCAGCCAGCAAAGATATGGCATACTTCCAATTCCATCCAACTGCTTTGATGGCAGGTAATGACAAACCATTTTTGATTACTGAAGCACTAAGAGGAGAGGGCGGAGTGCTCCTTGACAATAAAGGCCTGATTAAATATAGAGCGGGGTACGAAATGCCTGAAAAATATTCATTTACCCTAAAATCTTCCCCCCAGGGTAGCCTTGCAACAAGAGATGTTGTGGCACGTGCTTGTGACCAAAGAATGAAACTAACTGGTGCAGATAATGTTTGGTTAATCACAGACCACCTAGACAAGAACAAATTGCATAATCACTTTCCAAATATCGAATCTAAATTGAATGAACACGGACTATCCCTAGGTGTTGACCCGCTACCGGTTGCTCCGGCTGCACACTACATGGTTGGCGGACTATCTGTGGATATCGATGGAAAAGTATTGATGGAAAATGGAAATGAAATTCCGGGGCTATATGGAATTGGTGAAGTTGCTTGTACTGGAATGCATGGTGCAAACCGACTAGCTTCAAACAGTTTACTGGAAGCGGTTGTTTTTGCAAACCGTGCTGCCGACCACTTTATTGCTAGACCAAATAATAACCTCGAGAACGTTCCTTCATGGAGAGCAGAGGGTATGACCAAACTGGAAGAACACGCCCCCTTGGTCAGAGATTTAGAAACACTGAGGAAAACGATGACTGACGATGTAGGAATTGTCAGGAGTTTTAGTCGGCTTCAAAGGGCAAAGAGGATGCTTGAATTACTTTCGAGAGAAGTTGATCTAATCTGGAGAAAAAGTCTACCTTCTAGAGAATTGGTAGAACTTCGAAATTTGATTCTGGTTGCGACTCATATCACTGAAGATGCGATTAGAAGAACTGAAAATCGTGGACTCCACTATAACAAAGACCTCATTTGAGGGCTTTTATCTGTGAAAGGAGCATGCCATTAAGCGGTGTTGGGATACCAAGTGATTCACCCCGGGAAACGACCTGCCCACATAACATATCGATTTCAGTCTCTCTTCCTGCTTTGACATCTACCAACATCGAGCACAGGTTTTCAGATGTAGAATCCAATACTGAATGGAGTTTTGCTAATAGCTGATGATCTTCGTCGATTGAAACTCCTAATGCACGTGCAATATTTGCTGCCTCTATCATTGTTGATTCCGATTGAGAAAGTAGAGGCTCTTTGCGCAATTCTCCATTTTTTACTCCACAAATTGCTGCCAGTGGGTTGATTGCAACATTTAGCAGTAACTTATTCCATAATATCGAAGATACTTCTTCAGCATATGATGCATTAAGACAGGATAGTGTTTTCTCAAACTCCTTTCCTTTGGGTCCACCTACTATCAGGCTACCTTTTCCCACCCATTCAATACAACCGGGGCTGATTCGAGTTACTGCATTTGTAGTAACGCCAACCGCAGCATTTTCAAACACATTTTCCTTTAAAATCTCCAAGTTTCCAAGGCCATTTTGTAGTGAAAGAACCGGCCCATTTGTTAGAAAAGAAGCCAATTCAGCAAGCCTCTGAGTGTCTTTTGATTTGCTAGTAATAATGACTTGATCGCAGGTATCTTTGAGCGAAGGATGAATCCCGACTTCATCGAGACTAACTGTCCAATCCTTTGAGTCGATACTCAACTCGGGGTGTCCGTTCACTACCAAACCAGAAATTGCTAGCATGGCACCATGTTCACCTCGCGCATGTACAAGCACGTCATAGCCAGAAACTACCAACTTTGCTGCGACTAGGCTGCCGATAGCACCGGCGCCCAATACTGCAACCCTCATACTCACACCTCGTGATTAACTAAGTGGAGGATGATTTCGCCATCATTTAATTCAAACCACGAAAATGATTCACCGGTCGTTGGAGCTACTGCTGAAACTGTTGTAATAATTCCAGATTCCAACACTATATCATTAGAAATGTTCCATTGAGGTCCATTTCCATCAAATTCAATATTCAAGGAAATATTATTTGAGGTTGGGTTTTCAACTACAAATTCGTCATCAATAATTTCAACAGATCCCAACCAATGCTGTGTTCGACTATCACCTTGCCCTATAATTAGCGGTGGACCATCGACTACTGAGTAATTAACCGGGGTAAAACTCTGTTCGCAATCTACAATGTATGAGCCAACTGGAGCATAGAGGGTAATTGTATCATTTTGATTAGCTAATTGATTGACGGCCAATGGAATAATTGATAGATTCCAATTACGTGTTTCATTAACGGAGGTTAGTGGAGGTGAAGGTGTGCCTAATCCCAAACAGTCGCCTACATGGTTTAGAGCCAAAATCGATTGACTGAACATTAAATTATCAGTTGTCAAATCAACACCTTCACTTGGAATTGTAACAAACCGCTGATAATTATATCCTGCTTTGTAAGGTGCATCTCCCAGATAGAAAATATGTCCATCAAGCCAAGCCATATCATCGCCAGAAAGGCTGTCCAAACAGATTTCGGATTGGCCTTTTTCCACTGTAAGGTTTCCAGTTGTATTGACATCATCCCAGGTGGAGTAATCAGATATTGGAGGTAAGTTGAGTGATTCTGTCTGTCCAACATGTAATTCAATACATGCTTTAGGATCATCTAAGTCGCCATTAAATTGCCACTCGCCAACCGGATAATTAGTTTGATCTGGAATCACATTGTGAATGATTAGTTCATCGCCAATATTCCAAATAAATTCAAGCGCTGTTGTATTCCAACTCTCATTCCATACAAAGTTAAATTTCATTTTTACTTTATCGCTAGGATTAACTGTTCCATAACAACCTGGAACATCAGCCAGTTTAGTTCCTGAATCACAATCATAATCTACTAAAATATGATCACCAAATACACCCCCGTGTAAGGTTATAATCCACTCTTGTGCAATAAGTGAGGGGTTACTTGCAACTATTGTTTGATTAAACCATCCGTCCTCAATTACCAGATTTCGTTCATCTACATTCCAAGAGAGATCTTGGTCCCAATCATCTACTTCGTGGAATGTAATCTGAGCAGGCAATGCAAACATAAATGCCATGAATAATATTATTCCAATTCTCCTATGATCTTTGTCAGGTAACCCCTTGAAGTCATCCAATACAATTGGCAGACGCGGGTCACTTCCCTTAGTAATCAGTAGAGATGCACACAATGCAACCACTGGAACCCATAGACTCCATTCTGAAAATGCTCCAAACAGGAAGGCAAACAGTAGAACTACTAGCAACAACATCACTTGTGTTGAACCAGACCTTGCTTCTGGAATGCCCATCCTTGCGATTAGAATTCTTCCACCTGGGAAAGTAGGTATTGGAAGAAGTGCAATCCATCCGAAAAAGGACAACGTAAGTCCTGCACGGGTCAATGGATGTGCCCATGATGTTTTGAGCACCAGCAACGAATTTCCTTCGAAATTCAGTCCGAGTAAATTCAGCAATAATGGTAATTCAATCGCTAGTGGTGAAGCGGTTAATGGAACCACATCTGGAGTTAATTCAAGACCAACGAGGGCGAGAACCATTCCAAGAATAATCATCACTAGCGGGACAGACAAGGCAGAGGTGCCCATTGAGCTACGGTCTGGCCAGAGCCTAGCATCACTACGAGGCAATGATGCGAAACCAATGATTCCAAACGGCCACCAAATAATTCCGGGGCCCGGTAGGGGAAACAAATGTGGAAGGTGGACACCGTTCTTTGCTGCAACCCATTTTTGGGTGAATGATGCGATAACTAATACTGCAAAAATTGGCAACGAATATCCTAGAAGCGCATCTAGTGAAGCGTTTTCAACAAACCAGCCACCAGAAGGTCGGCCTGAACTCATCCACTTTTCAGCCGCATAGATTGTTGTCAATAATGAGATAACCCACATTGAAATGACAAAACGCATCGATGGCCACTGATTACGAGGGTCTGGGATCAGTTGTAGAATCCACGGTTCGTCAGGGTAAAGACGAGCACTGTATCCTAATTCCTTCAAATGTTGATTAATTGTTTCAAGAACTTCATGCATGTCTTCGTCTTCTTTTTCGGAGACTAAGTAAGTAGGAGTTCGACCACCTATGTCTTCCATAACATAGCAGTGCCTCGAAAGAATTCGATGGAATAACTCACGTTGATTCCATGAAACTTTATGAGCAGAAATTACTTCATCTTCCGACATAGAAATTCTCCCACTATTCTTGGGGGTACGCCCAACCTCAATGAATGAATCGGGTATAAATTAAATCACTTATTCTTGAAACGCTTCAAACGGAATGTCTCTTCGCGCTCCATTTCTTCAAGACGGAGTTGAATGAAAACACGTGCTTCTTCAAGTTCAGGAATAACCTTGAACTCAAGTGCATTTACTCGCCTCTTAGTAGCTTCAATCTCAGCCAGTAGACGCTTTAGAGTCGCTTCCATCTCAGCGGCTTTTACCATTCTCTCAATCAAATTACCAAATGAGTCAGCTGCTTCATCGATATATGGGGATGAACCGGTAAAACCGATCGACCTCTCACCGAAAGCCTGCTTCAAATTGGTACCTGAAACTGAAGGAACAACTACGCCCATGATGTTTCGGCGTTCAACTTCGACCTCAGGAGCCGCAGAGTTAGCAATTGCTGCTGAGCGAACCTTGAGCCCACCTTCAATAGCATTAGCCAAGTCAATACGCTGCTTTGCCAGACGATATGTGTCGGTAAGTTCCCTCTTAGCCTCAATCATTTCAGCCAATAATTTACGGAATTCGTGAAACAGACCATCACGCTTCATTTTGAGAAGTTTGTATCCGTTCTTGGTTTGCTTAATGCGCCCCTTAAGTTTAATCAGTTCACTACGTGTTGGTTTTATGTCAAGTGCCATAAATTTCAACTCCTTCTATTCGGTATAGTAAACTCACTCACGGTTGTCTGGATGGTACTTGTCAATCCATTTTTGGTCTAGGCGAACTAGATATTTGGTATCAATACCAGCCATCAAAGTCCAGCACAGGTCTAATGTTTCTCCAATTGAACGATCTTCATAACGAGATTGTCGAAGGAATTTGTCTTCGAATACGCCTGAGAACTCTAGGAGTTGCTTATCACGTTCGTTTAGTGCATCTTCACCAACAATTGCCACTAGACCACGTAGTTCGCGGCCTTGTGCATATGCTGCATACATCTGGTCAGAAACCGACTTGTGATCTTCACGAGTGGTCTTTTCCCCAATACACGAACCCATTAGACGGGAAAGTGATGGCAGAACGTTGATTGGCGGATAGATACCTGCTTGGTGTAATTCACGAGAGATAACAATCTGGCCTTCAGTAATATATCCTGAAAGGTCAGGAATCGGGTGAGTAATATCGTCACCAGGCATGGTTAGAATTGGGAATTGGGTGATTGAACCCTTCTTTCCTTTAACTAATCCTGCTCGCTCGTAAAGCATTGCTAAGTCAGTGTACATGTAACCAGGATATCCACGACGTCCTGGAACTTCTTCACGTGCTGCACCAATTTGGCGTAGAGCATCACAATAGTTTGTCATGTCGGTATAGATAACCAGTACGTGGTAATCTTTCTCGAAAGCAAGGTACTCCGCTGCAGTTAATGCAAGACGCGGTGTAATAATTCGCTCAACAGCAGGGTCATCTGCTAAGTTAACGAATAAAACCGCACTTTCAAGCGCACCAGTTCTCTCAAGATCTGCACGGAAGAAATTGTATTCTTCAGCAGTGATTCCCATAGCACAGAATACTACAATGAATTCTTCGTCAGACGCAGTTAACTTTGCTTGACGAGCAATTTGCAATGCGATATCATTGTGTGGTAGACCT